>Ga0315899_10000530_pt1 | contig 45949 bp, 2 predicted proteins | sample LakEriMetagenome_2_FD_203518 | JGI IMG/M metagenome (GOLD analysis project Ga0315899, IMG submission 203518) | Freshwater fungal communities from buoy surface, Lake Erie, Ohio, United States - Buoy 4 MA112 | ecosystem: Environmental > Aquatic > Freshwater > Lake | place: USA: Lake Erie, Ohio...
AAGCGTCCAGCTATCATCGGACACCTTGCACGAGTTGGTTCTTGAATACAAAGAACGTGAAGGACCTCGCACGTTTGGGCTTGTCTGGGACACGGCGTCACTAGACTGGCCCCTTTGGCGAATCCCCTCGGCGGTCCTATACTCAGCGCAGCACGTTGCTGCTAGTCCATTTCCGCTTACTTCGCATGTAGGAATTCCTGGTTCTGGCACTTCTTGTGCGGGGCAAGGTCTTACTGTTGCCACTGCTGGAATACAAGCGAGCTTTGTTATTCATGTGCGAGACGATGCATCTAATCATCTTCCCGCTTCTTCAAACGGCGGGCTGTGGTTTGGTAAGGCGACACTTGACTCAGTGGCGGACGAGTCGTTAATCTTTGTCGTGCGCCCGGCAATCGTCAACAATGTGATGACTGCGGTTTTTAATGCTACCTTATCTGGTCGGTACTCGATGAGTGTAAGGGGCTTCGAGGCAGGTGGTTTGAATGCTCATTACTGGTACAACCTGCGGATGCATGGCAGCCCAAGTCTAGTTCGAGTGGACCCGCAGGTCCGATTTGATTGGGAGCGCATGATCACGCAGGATGCCTTTGATCAAATTTCGATCAGATGGTCTGGCTTGATCAAGCCACGGTACTCTGAGACGTACACGTTCATCTTTAACTCGAGCGGGGCTGCCTCTCGCTTTTCTGTTGCTGGTCATGTGCTCTTTGACACCTACGATGAAGATGTCGCGAATAGTCCTATGATTCGAACGGGAAAAGTCATCTTGACAGAAAATCAGTTCGAAGAGTTTCGATTAGATTACCGGCATGCTACAGGTAGAGCAAGTGCTCTTTTATCCTGGATTAGCACGAGTCAGTACCAGGAACCGGTGCCCTCGAGCTGCTTGTACAGTGCGTATGCCACGTCCAGCGGGAGCCCCTTTCCTTTGCAAGTGAAATCGAGCGCTCAAGCGTCACCTACTACCTCCGTCATTGCTGGCCATGCACTCTCTACAGCAACAGCTGGTCTTGTCAGCACGTTTCGCGTTCAGGTCCGCGATATTTATGGAAACGTTCGGGACTCTGGTGGAAACCGCTTCGTAATTGCGCGGCAGGAGGTTGCGCCACAGAGTCTTCAGTTCTCGTCGCACGCACTCTGGCCTGGCCGTAGCATTGCGCAGGACGCACAGGGCGTCTCTGTACTCTCAACTTCGACTGTTGGTCAAGAATCGGTAGACCCTGATGTCACTGGCACTCCCGTGATGAACGGGACAATAAGGCTGAGCCAAGCAATGACAGTCAAGACCATTACAGTTTCTGTGGATGGACCCAACTCCAACTCGCTTGTCCATGGATCCAAGGTTCGTGTCGACCAAGAGGTCATGCTCATAACCGACGTGACGAGCGTCACCAATAACGGAGTCACCATTACAGTTCGCCGCGCGCAAGTCGAGACGTTGTCTGCGCCACATGCCCTGGGAGCAGAGGTCTACATTCTGCTCCCGGGGGCGAGCCAAGGAGACACCCGGCCCTTGCTCATTCAGACGCCTAAGTTTGTAGTCGCGAATATTGGCCAGAGCACACCGTATCCTGATGCCCTTAATACAATAGAAGTAACGCTCAGTAGCAACGTGGTTCTGAGCGACGTGTCATCGATAACCATGTTTGGCATGACTGGTACGATTACTCCATCCACGTCGTCGCTCCCAATCAATGAGCACATGATAGCAGGAGACCAAGTTCTTGTGACTACCGGAGTCTGGAATCAAGAGCGGGGCAGTCTTGTGGTCCGCATTTTGAGCCAAAAACTGGTGAACCCAGGGTCGATACTCCGTTTCTCCTTTCAGGTCACAAATTCTGTGACAGGACAGGAGTCGCCGGTTGTCTGGATAGAAGCTCTCGGCGTGTACGCCATTGCCCCGATGGCCATGACCCGAGATCAGGAAGGGTTTCCTGCCTCGAGCGTTGCTCCTCTCACTTCTCCTGTTTTCGAATTTGCTCAGGGCAACTTGACGTTGCAACCCAACGTCATCGGTCGTCTGTTCATGGGCGACCGTATTCGTGTCAACCACGAAGTGATGGCTGTGAGCGCAGTACTATCCATGACACAAGTGATGGTTGTCAGGGCGTTAGAAGGTACAGAAGCCGCAGAGCATCGAAATGGCTCCCTGGTGTGGAGGATTGTGCCAGGATCCATATTGGGGGATTCCAGCCCGATGCGCATATATGATCCTGCTTTTTACATCCGCAGCGTTTCTCAGTCGACTATGCGACCGTGCCGTGTGCCTGCCTGTCAAGAATTTAACACTATCTTTGTTTCCCTTGCTGTCAATATGGATCTGGCAGCATCTCTAGATACAGCCCAAACAACTCAGATTACCATCAACGGTTTGAGAAATACGCAGACTCCAGACGCTAGCTTAAGCACAAATGTGAACCAAGGGGGCGCTGATGTTAGTGTGTCAGACACCTTAATAGGAGTGGCATCTGCCCAAGCGGCAGGTATAGCGGCAGGATCTTACATCAGGATCAACAATGAGACAATGTTGGTAACCAATGTCACTTCAGATGTAGTGAGCGAAGCTGCGACTGTCATCAGTATTGATCAACCGGGACCTGCCGGCCTTCGCAAGGGCAAATACGTGCAGATCGACGATGAAATACTGATGCTGAACAACCCCGATGCACAATTTCCAAGCAATTTTGCCGTGACCAGAGGATTGGGCTGTACCGTAGCCGGAAAGCACCTGGATGGGTCCACCGTCAAGCTGCTGGACATTACTGTCCTTGATATGGGGCGCACCACAAGCGCAACCGAGACCATTCTGAAGCTTGCGGACATCGATGTCGTAAATTTGCAAGCAGGGAGCTTCATGGTCATTGGTGCCGAGACCATGCACGTCACGCTGGTGATGTATGGAACCAAGTCAGTGATTGTGAACCGTGGCGTAGGTGGATCTGTGGCCACCACGCACCCTAATGGGTGCAAAGTGTTGCTACTTCGCAGCGTTCAGTTAGCAGGGGATGCGGCCGGAATGGGTTCTATCGGCTCTTCTGCAGTGCTCGTTGCTGACGACTTCATGCCTGTCGAGCCGGGAATGTACCTGCAAGTGGAAGATGAAATGGTTCGCGTCCTTACATCAGTTCGTGTAACGACCAACTCAGTCGACTACGATCAACTGACAATCCATCGTTCAGTCCAGGGAACTTCCGGAGCAGAGCATGCATTTGGTTCGCAATTTATAATTGTGACTAAAACCCGCTTGTCCGCTGGTATATCGGCTTCGGATGCTGTGTGCATCTTTGACTCAGCGCCTCAAGCAGGTATCAAGGTAGGTTCCTATATTCAGATTGGCGCAGAGATCATGGAGGTGACAGGGTTGGTTGCCAATTTGGCAAACATCACACGGGGTTTGGCATTGACCACGGCCAGTAGCCAGCCTGCATCCACCACGGTCGAGGTGCTGCGCATTACACTGTCCAATAGTTCCTCCGACCTTAGTGCAACCGACGATACGCTCGTCGTGGTCGATGCTAGAAGTATTCGAGTGTCTGTCGGAGGTTTCATTGGCTTGGAGAACGAAGTAATGCGTGTAATTTCGATGTCTGAGGATGGAAAAGTTCTCAAGGTGCAGCGAGGGGCAGCTGGTACGTCGGCGACATTCCACCGGACTGGACTGCCTGTGTCGAAAATGCCAACAACTGTGCTAAATTTGTTGTACGATGGCTTTATCGGAGAGGCAAGAACAAAATTTCCAGTGAAATCAGCCTCCTCCATAGCAGCTAGCGCAGGGTCATATGTCGTTATAAACGATGAGTTCATGAAAGTCGTCGCCGTTGACGGCAATTCTCTCACGGTACTCCGTGCTCAATTTGGGACCAAAGCCACAACGCATGCTGATGGATCAATGATAACGCGCGTGACGTCATCTTTTGTGATCGCGAGGTCATTGTTGACAGTGTCGAGGGCACGCTCCAACACAACAGCCACTCCCCATGCTGATAGGTCGGCAGTGAAATGTGTGCTGCCCTTATTTGACCGCTTCGACACCGGCTCTCAAGCCATATTTGCTGGATTCGCTGATTGGACACGAAGGGAGGGGCAATTAGTTCTGTATGTTCGTCAGACGATCAAGGCTGGGCGACCCTTCTCGTTTCAGGTTGAGCTTCGCAACTCTGAGAGACATGCAGGCGGGCAATTGACAGTAATCATGGCAACCGTGAAGGGTGCGTACAAAATTTCTCCGGGAGTCTGCAATGACGGAGCCCTCTTTCTGCAAGTGCAGGCGCCTGGCTTTGCTCACAAACTCATTTCGCAGAATCAGTCCACTCCGTCACAGCCAAACACTTTGAGTGTCATTCTATCTCCGAATCATGTATTGTCTGCGCCAGCTTCCATCACAATAGAGGGGCTGATGGGGACAGGCTCCAATGGCACACACGTGAGCATCATGCAGACGGGTTCAACCTTTGCAACATCAGGCACTTGGGTCACAAGTCTGGGCAAGTTAGTGTTGCCCTTGTCAACCGCCCAGTCACTTTTTCCGGACGTTAACTACTCGTTTTCGTTCATTCTCGTGAATCCGTCACTTGCACAGCCCTCGCCAGCGCTGAGCATCTCGGCATCTAGCAGTGTCTTAGGAGGCATTGTGTTCGCAGCACAAGTGATGGAGAAAGTTCCCATGATGCTGGGTTACGGGCGGTATGCCGCTCCACTCCACATCACGTCTGCATCATTTTCTATCAGCTCGATGGCGCAGAGCACACCATATCCGGACGCAAACAACACATTGACGGTGTCTTTGGCGAGCACGGTGGACCTTTATCACACGGAATATTCAAGAGTCACCATCACCGGTCTCAATGGCACACAAACTACTGACACAGCTAATTTACAAATTACGTCTTCAAATACTAACACTGATGACATTTTCGGCTCAAGCGGAGGATGGACACAGAGCTCAGGCAGTCTCATTCTGACTGTGCAGCCAGGTAAGACGATGATAGCGGGCACTCTCTATGTGTATACATTTCAAGTCAAAAATGCTGCAGCAGCACAGGCTGGAAACAGTGTATACGCGTCAGCTAGCGGAACGGCCACGATATCGAATTCGGCTGTTTCGACAAATGCTTTGGGTACGATAAATGATCATGCAGTTTCGAAGCTCGGGGACTTGCTTCCATTGAAGAATTCGGGGTACACGTTTAGATTGAAGAAGGTTGGGCAAAGCACAACATATCCGCAAGCTACAAATGTCCTCACTTTGTCCCTTGTGTCCACAGCGGATTTGCGGGGAGCAGATTCGTCTTCTTTGGTAGTTGCCTTCAGTTCTAGTGGGTCTCAACTGTTAATCGAACCTGTTCTCAAAGAGGAGCCCATCGATGGAGGGGTTGTTCTAGTTACATACGGCAACGGAAGCTTAATGCTGTCTCCGTCCCTGAATTCAGCATTGACAAAATACACGGGTTACCAATTTGTCGTAGATGTGGATGGGGACGACGATACCACAGGGGACGTCTTTTATCGGTCGGTTTCCGTGCATGAGCCATGGGGGCTTCTTTCACTCAACTCCTCGGTATCAGGAATCACTGCACGCGTGTCCACATACAAGATTAAGTCTGAAACGGCAACGGTTTTGGGCGGAGGCACAAGCTGGGACCCTGGTGCGAGGGCCTTGAAGATCCGGGTGGCTTCAGGTCAGGTCCTTTTTGCAGGACGCTTGTACATTTTCTCCGTGTCTGTGACAAATCCAGCGGGCCCAGCGGCAACATTTATCACAGTCAACGCGTCCGGCAGTGCGATGATCGCAGTAGAGCAAATGGAGTACGATGTTGATGGGCTTCCGCACATGACCACCTCCGCCGAAATACGGCTGACGTCGGACTTGGCCGCATCTGATGTACACGTGAGTGTTTCGGCAGCTCACAGTGCGTTTGAAGCAGGGAGACACATCCAGGTTGTGAATGAGGTGATGATCTTGCTCGATGTTGTGGGACTTATGCTTACCGTGCGACGAGGGAGTTTAGGTTCCACGGCAGTCTCTCATTTCATCGGAGAAAAGGTGTCAATCGTTCCGGTTTCTGCACAGCGTGGCGACAATCAGCCATTACTTGTGAGGCATCCTACGTTCGTTACTGCTATTATTGGGCAGTCTTCTTCTTTCCCTTCAGACATCAACACTGTATACGTCACTCTTGCGACCAATATCGATCTTTCATCGATGAATGCCAGCAAAATTACAATATCAGGGTTGACGGGAAGTGCATCTCCTGATGCCGCCGTAACCCTGAGAGATGTTGGTGTGAATGGGTCTGCTGCGATCTTTGGGAGTGTGGGCAGCTGGTCGCAGGCAACTGGAACTTTGACGCTCAGTCTGGTCTCAACCTTTCGGGCCGGAAACCTGATTCGCTTTTGCTGGGACCTGAGCAACCCTGTAGCTGCACAGCCCGCCGTGTCTGTTACCATTAGTGGTAGCGGAAGTGCAACACTCAGGTCGAAGGGCATGACGATTAGTTCTGAAGGATTCCCTGTGCAGGGTACTGGTCGCTTGGCTGCGTTGATACCGGCGGATAACAGCTTTCAAGTGCAGCTTGCATCCTCGTCAACCATTACCCTGTCTATAGCAGGCTTGCTGCGTGTTGATGATGAAATTATGGAAATCGCCAAAGTAGTCGACTCTCTGACGTGTATCGTGATGAGGGCGCAACGCAACACGGTAGCTACCCAGCATCTGGCAGGCGCCTTGGTAGTTGCCTACCAGCTGGGAAGTAAGGTTGGCGATGCATCACCTCTGTTTGTCAAGCCCAAGTCTTTCATAGTGAAGCGGATTGGTCAGAGTTCGACGTATCCTGCGTTCATGAATCGTCTCACGGTTACGCTGGCGACGAATCACCTTCTGCTCAAGCAGGATTTGGTGACTTTGGCTGGGTTGAGGGGAATTGCAACTGAGGACTCGTATTCTATCGAAGTCACATTGCGAATGCCGCCGGGTGTCCCCGCAATCTTTTCTCCCCGGGCTACATGGATATCAAGTAGAGGTTCAATCATCTTTAATGTGACGCACTCTAGTTCTTCTTGTATCGGGGTCGCGTGGGTGACCGAGTTCGCCCTCAAGAATACGAATCCGTCTGGAGGCAGGGCGCGAGCCATCCGGCCCGCTATCAACTCAAGTACCGGTATTTATCATGCGTCTTACACGCCGGAAAGTGCAGGCATTGGGACGATTTCAGCTTGTTATCTTGTGAGCGGTGGGCTCTTTGCGACCATGTACACTGATGGCGATCTAACGCCTTCTAGACAAAACGCTTTGTCGGCTGATGCCACCATTGACTTCAGCTCAACCGGTGATGGTCTGGGTGCAGGGTGGCCATCAACTATGACACCCATTATTTCTCGAGGCAGATACTTGAATGACTTCGGCATCCGATGGGAAGGTTATGTCGCGCCTCCTTTGTCCGGTACCTACACGTTCCAGACTGAAATTGCTGACGACTCGGACCGTGTCAAATTATGGGTGGACAACCTGCTCGTGGTAGATCAATGGGCGAGCCTCGGAACGCTGAGCCCTGCTGGTACTTTGAATGATCTGTTTGCCTCTGACTTTTACTCTGTCAAGCTTGAATACCGTGAGCGCCTTGGCGACCAGTCGGCGGCCTTAAAGTGGCGGTATAATAACCAGTCTGCAGCAATCATCCCGAGCGAAAGGCTTTTTTTCACATACAATAGCCTCGGGTCCCCGGAGACTACCTTGGAGGTGCGGCCTGGCGTGCCAAGTGCCTCGACTTCATCAAGCGCCGGGACAAGTCTCTCACTCCAAACTGCAGGTCTGCAAGCGCAGTTCACAATATCTGCGAGAGATGGCTTAGGAAATTTGCGGCGCTCGGCCCACGACGAGGCATATGGGTACCGCTACAAAGTGCAGGTGTTAGAGGGCAACAAGCGATATTTACATCCGCTACACACTGACGACGGTAGTGGATTGCACCGATTCGACTACACTGTCACCAGCTCTGGAGAGCACACAATTCTATCGTTTGTTGCCGCGGCTGGTGGGCTTCATGCTACATATTATGCGTCTGATACTTTAAATAATGCACTTTACGTGCGTGAGGATCCTGCGATCGACTTTTCTGGGGCTGGTCGTGATGCGTCCCTGCACGATTGGCCTGGCTCCAAGTCGCAGCCTCTGGACACGGCTGCCTTCTCTACACGATGGCACGGCTTTATTCGAGCGCAGCATGATCAGACATACACATTTACTGGCAAGTTTGACTTACTTCGAGCTGATTATCCGACGGTTGAGCGCATACGCATGTGGATCGACAATTCTCTAGTCATTGACCAATGGTCTTCCTTATCGTGGGGTTATCCAACGGGAACCTACACCTTCGCTCGCGCTGAGTATTTGTACGACCTGCGAGTTGACTTCAAGAGTCCGGGTACCTCTGCCTCGCGCCCTTATGTCAATTTGTGGTGGAGATCGTCGTTTGTCTCCCGCGTGGTCAACGAGGAGAAAGTTCCCCGGCATCGGCTGTACCGTGCATATCACACAACTGGATCGCCGTTTCAAGTCAAAGTAATCGCCAACATAGCTTATCCTGTCCAGACCGCCTTCTCTGGTGTAAACGGGAGTGGTTTGTACCCCAAAGACGAACTGCTTACTATGGGCATTCAGCTGCGCGACCAGTTCGGGAATAAGAGAGATGTTGCAGCAATGTACACTGGACTCCACATTGAAGGGTTTGCGGTCGTGTTCCAGACGCCTGGCAAAATATATAATGAAATAACTGGCCTCTACGACAACGTTGCCAGCCTTAGCTTTGGCCGTGTCATTCATCAGGGCCTCTGCTCCGGACGCGGCTATTGCTCTAACTTTTATTCGATTGACTTTGAAATCAGTTCGAACGTCGAATTGGAAATGAAGGTGGCGATGCGTGGTGGCGTACAGGCAGCCTACCACCGTGATACGACGCTGTCGAGTCCCGTCATTGAGCGGATTGAACCAACCATCAACATGTACATTGGAAGGGGGACACCACCGAATTCGAACGAGGCTGTTCCTAGTGACTACTTTTCAGTGCGTTGGACTGGGTATGTGCGTGCAAACGTGCCGGCAACGTACACATTCAAGGTGGTGACGTCGGCTAGCAAAGGTATTGAGGGCGGTATTACTCCTGAGCGCTATTTGATGGTTGATAACGAGGTCATGCGGGTGACTCACGTTGTCAAGAATGCCATGGGGCATCTAGTGCCTGCAAGCATCACGGTGGTTCGTGGGATAGATGGGAACGGTGTGGTTAAGCACCTTTCAGATGTAGATGTCGTTGCGGTGCTACCCATTTTTGACGTGCCTTTTGCCACTGGAACACTAAATGGGGGAAGTGACGCAGATACTCTTTACCTAGACCAAGCGGCATCCAACCAGGAAAAAGCGTATGCCTTGGCCCCAATTTTTGTAACCACTGGCTCCAATAAGAGCTCAGCCATCATTTCTACTTACACAAGTGGGAGAGTAGCCAACCTCTATTCAAATTTGCAATACGCTCTTGCCTCAACCTCGACATACTCCGTAAGCTCAGTGCCGGAAGCGTACTTCGGGAATGTGGCTGATTGGACCCGTACGAGCGGCACCCTAGTTTTAACGATGAGCCCGCCAACGACGCTGACGACAGACATCACATCGACGGCGATGGAACTACAGGTGGCAGATGCGAAGGCGTCCAACCTTGAAATTGGAGGTTTTTTGAAGGTAGGTGCAGAATTGCTGCTGGTCACTGGTCTTTCGGGAAACAGGATCACAGTGATGAGAGGCATGAGCCAGACGACAGCAATCGCACACGCATCAGGTGCTTTGATCGCTCCCTGTTTGGCGCCTGGGAGAGATTACCGATTCTCTTTCCCCCTGACGAATCCTGTCGGCGCTCAAGAATCGCCAGTTATCTTGATGCAGGCCGCGAGTTCCACTGCCTCTATTGAAGCCACTCAAGCCATCAAGGACGCCACCTCGCTCTTGCCCTATCCCAATTCAGTGGCCGGTGATGCTGAGCCCTTGAAGACGCACAACGTGGGATTCCTGATCAAAGACATCGGGCAGAGTACCAGTGGGCCGTGCCCAAATTACACCCTTGCCTTATGGTGCTTTCAGGACAACATCATCACAGTGACGCTTTCCATGAATCACAAGATGGTGGCGGGCTCAGAAATAACGATCAATGGTCTCTACGGTGCGCAGACTCCAGACACAACAGATGGGGTTCGTGTGAATGGGCTCACATTTGGCAGGCCTTTTTCCAATTTGAAAGAGACGATGACGGCGGAGACTAACACGTCACAAATCCATAATGCGTCAGCAGCTGGCATCACAGAGGGGGTGTACCTTCGCATTGACGAAGAACTGATCTTAGTCCGAAAGGTGTTGCCGGATGACTCCACCTTGGAAGTTGAGCGAGGACAGGGTGACACAGTTGCAGAGGTACACATGAGTCGTTCTGTGGTTGTCACTCAATTGCCCATCTTCGATGAGCCAATAGCAAAAGGAAGGTTTGCGCACATTTCATCTAACTCGAGTTTCACCTTGGGGCTGACAGCGACGGCCACCGACGGCTTCTATCTGGGATACGTAATCATCGTAGATTTTGACGGCGATCCCCTGACGCGCACAGACACAGACATGCGCGTCATCACTGGATACACTGCTGGGAGAAACGTGACCTTGAAATTCCCGTTTGCTAAGATTCCAAGCATGACGTCAACTTGGTCCATCTCTAGCCGTGCGTCCGATCTTTTCGGCAAAGGTGCGATATGGAGCAGGTCGAAGTCGCAACTGAGGCTAAGAGTAGGTGGTCAGACATGTGGACATAGCATCAATGTATGTGGCCCTGGAGAACCAGGCCGCGCTGCTTTGTTGATTGAGCTCAACATGGTCGAGACCACAGTTGTTGTCAGCGATTCGCTCGCGGCTTACATTGTGGCAGGTTCTTACATCGAAATTGACGAGGAGCTTATGCGGGTGGACAATGTCTCGGGCAACACATTAATAGTTGTGCGATCTCAAAAGGGATCCGAACCATCTGTGCACCGAGTTGGGGCGTTCGTCGGCACAGTTTTGGTGCCGGGTCAGATTTACAAATTGTCCTTCAGAGCCACAAACCCGTGGGAGCCACAAGAGTCGCCGCGCATGTGGTTGACGACCAGCGGCTCCGTATCTGCACCGTCGTCTGGTCTACAGAAGGACTTTTTAACTATCATAACCGACATAGGGGCCGTGCCAGGCGATGCTTCGCCATTGAAAACATATCGAGGGTTCGTGAACAAGGGCAAGGACATCGGACAAAGCACAGCGGCGCCGCAGCAGCGAAACACCATTTCCGTAACTCTCGGAAGCAACATTTTCCTCGCGTATGACGCTGTGTCGGGATTGCCACCCGATGCAAAGTATTCGAAGATCACGATCAGAGGACTTACAGGCAGTGCTACAATCGACAGCCAGAACATGTCGATTCGTGATGATCCCCTCCTGGTCATATCTGGAGTTCCTGAGGTCATCGATGCTGGTCAGCCGAACACAACTCTGAAGCTTTATGACGCGATGTCTTCTCGTTTTCAGGGTGCTTATGAAGGGTTTCAGTTTGTCATGAATACGGGCAGCCACGCAGCTGAGACCCGTACAATTGTCAAATACACTAAATCTCGGTATGTGACGGTGGACAGGCCGTTTTCGGTCACTCCCACCACTCAGTCAACCTTTGAAATTTACAGTCTAGCTTCGGCGTCACTAAATGCGACTGGAACATGGACGAGATCAACGGGTACGCTTGTGCTGAATGTCAGAGAAGGTCGGGCCCTGTATCCTAATATTCTGTACAAGTTCAATTTCGAACTGACGAACCCCATAGACACGCCTTACTTCAACATAGCGCAGGCGTCGCCTGCAGTATACATATCATGCAGTGGCAGCGCAACGCTGCCTCCATTCCCGATGGCGCGCGATAAGACAACGCTCCTTGCGGCAGCTGGTGCTGTCATGGGCGACGCTATGCCCCTGAAAATTTACAGGAATCGATTCAGTCAGATGTTCATCGGGCAGAGCAATCCGTTTCCCTACCGCACAAATACGATCACAGTTACATTTGCAAGTAATGTAGCTATGACTCAAAATGCTCCGAATGCGCTCGTCATCAAGGGCTTAATTCAGACAGGTACTTCGCAGACTCTGCTGCGAATCACAGACGTTCCGTTTCATTCTGGATCACTGCTGTCTGTCATTGACGCTACAACGGTTCAGCTTGAGGTGAATGCCTCGAAGGTCGAGGGCATCTTTGTGGGATATACCATTACCATAGGGGCTGAGGTGCGCACAATTAGCAATTATACAACTGAGCGCAAGTTGACCATAAGTGCGCCCTTTTCATCCCTGCCCACAGCTGGAAATCCTTACTCAATTTCTGGGCGTGTGCAAAATGTTCTTGTGTCCGATGGATCGTGGTTTCAGAGTCTTGGAATGATTAGCATTCCAGTCAAAGGAAGCACAACATTGATTGTTGCAGTCAATACAACTCACAACACAGTGTACGTCAACAACGCGACCGCCGGGTCCATGGAAGTGGGTACATACATCCGCGTCGGTGACGAGCTGATGCTTGTGCTAGGCAGGGCTGGCGACGTACTGACCGTGACCCGTCAGGTAGCAGGCACATTTGCATCTGCCCACGCTGCTGGCACGTTGGTGGCAAAGGCTACCGGCCCTGGGATATCATACATATTTTCTTTCGACCTGATGAACCCGGGCACAAACCAAAGTTCTCCAGATTTGGAGGTGTATTCAGCTGTACCATTGTTGAGTATCCAGATCGTAAAACCTGGCATCGGCTTCATTGCTGGCAAGGTGCAAACGGTTGGAGGTGGAGGGAAGGGTGTTCAAGCGACTTTTACGGCTGATACCTCAACAGGAGGCGGAACGGGAGTTTTAACGGGGTTCAATCTTGAGAGCCCCGGTGAGGGCTTTGTGATTGCGCCAAACATCACTTTGCTATACATGGAGGCACTTCTTTCTGCAGATATTTCAACTTCGGACACCTCTGTAACAGTAGACAACGCTGCAGCACCCGGCTTCACGGTTGGTTCGCAAGTGCGCATTGACGACGAGGTCATGGTCATTTCAGCATTGACAGGCAACACGCTGACCGTGGACAGGGCTGTGATCAACCCACTAGGAGGACAATGCCCTGTTTCTACCACCATTGCCGGCACATGTTCAGTGTGGACTTCTGCCCATAAGGCAGGGGCGACGGTTGCATTTTATCGCAATGTCATGGAAAATTCCATCACCGCCATCGAAATACAAAATGGGGGTTCGAACTACGTCAACGGCGACATTCGGGTAACCGGGGGCTGTGATACCACGTTGCCCGATTCACAACGATGCTACCGGGCGCAGGCCAAGTATACCGTGTCTGGTAGTGGATCCATCAATGCCATTACTGTGCATGAACATGGACAGAACTACCAACGCGATCCCTTCGATGATTTTGATGCCACGTACAACCCTATCGTGGTGCCGATTTACTATCCGGGCACCTTGACACTGATGTCCGACACCATTGTGGATCTTGTACGCGGGGCCGGCACGATAGCTGGCTGCACCACGAACGTAAAACTTTACGCAACAAATGGCGGAGGATACGGATTCGAGGCATTGGTTACGTCTGTCTCTGGTGGCGCTATTGGCGCTTGGACAATTGCTTCCCACGGAAACATGTATACTGATAATCCGCTCGTTATCTCCAGTGATGCCGCGTGTACCTGTAACGGGAATGCTGGCCACGTGCCGGGAAATATGAATCCTTGTTTCACTGTGAAACGTGCGCATGGTGCCATCTTGATGGCAAAAAGAGCAGGAAAGGGATTGGTACAGGCCATCCTTCGGCCCGGCGCCATCCCTGTGCAGGCGCCTACGAAAGACGTAAGCACGCAGCTAGTATTTGCGAATGCTGTGCCGCAACCGGTACTGGGCGATGCAGCACCTCTCAAAGTTTACAACCCGTCGTTCAATTTGCGCCACATTGGCCACTCCTCTAACTACTTGAATCAGTTGAATGATCTCAGTATTACTCTCGCTGCCAATCTGGAACTTGTTGTCGGGAGTGCCATCACAATATCCGGCATGACTGGTGCACGCATTCTTGTTCGGGCAGCATCAATCAAATCGAATCCTACCGCAAGCCGAACCAAATTCATGCTCGATGACGCAGCCTCCTCCACTGCTGATGCGTACATCAACCATACAATGCAAGTTGGCAGCGAATTTCGCCGAATCACTGCCTATTCAGCTGGTCGTGTTGTCACTTTGGAATCGGATCTATATAGTGCTCCATCTGCTGGCACAAGGTATTTCCTGTATTTGGCTGGGTACTCTGCGTCGATACCGCTCCAAGATTCCTCGGGCGGCCTGAATCATCACCTCTACTTCAGCTCTCAGCAAGGTGGTTCTGCAGGCACAGCACGCTGGCATGAAGCCTCGCGCACATTGACACTGCATATGGCAGCTACAGTCCCTGCTTTCACCAAGATGTACATCAAAGTCCAGGTATTCAACCAGGAGGTGCAGAGCAGCCCAAGTCTGATGTTGGAGTGTAATGGTGAGCGAGTCGCAAAAGCACAGCCCATGACAAAGAACGACAATTTCAAAGTGCTTGAAATTGTGAGCGCGCGCATGCTGATGCAGAATGTGGGTCAGAGCTCACCATATCCACGGGCTCCAAACACCATCACTGTGACTTTGTCTGCAAATGCAGCATTTGCGTCTGACGACAAAGCTGATCTTGTGTTGACTGGATTCAAGGGTAGTAGCACCGATTCTACTGAAGATCTTCCGATCGCCGATGCCTACCTGGCCGTGGGCTCGCCATCCTTGGTTCACAACGCGTCGTCGTTTGTGCTTGAAGCAGGTGCATGTGCTGTAGACGGGTGCTACATAGGCAATTCAATCATTGTGGATCTTGATGGATTTGGCAGCACAACAAATGATCAGCATGTCCGCATCATTTCCTTGTACTACGGCTCAGGCTTAGTAATGGTCAGTCAAGCCCTGCCATCTGCCCCTACTACCGCATCCAGGTACTCTGTAAGGGCAATTCCTGTTGTCACGTTCGCCTCGAAGGGACAGTGGACAAGGGAATCGGGTACGCTGCGGATTCGACCTGCGAACAAAACTACGCTGGCTGCTGCTGTGTCAACGTCAGACATCTCTGTGCAAGTGGTCAGTGCTGGGCAGCTTGCTCCTGGATGTTTCATTCGAATCAATCAGGAAATTTGTCGTGTTGACAGCGTCTCAGGAAACACTCTAACTGTAGCACGGGGCCAAGGGGCAACGCTCATTCAAAGTCACGCAGTCGGAGCCCCCGTGTCACCTGCAGTTCCGCCTGGCAGAATTATCAAGTTTTCTTTTAACTTGATCAACAATATCACTGCACAGCCATCGCCATCGGTCTTTGTGTCTACTTTCAGCTCAATCAATCGAATCTCACTTTTGAGCAATGGCCAGGATTATTTGCCAGGCAGGATTCTCCTGCTGGTTGGCGATTCTGAACACAATGGCACTCAGGTCAATCTGACACGTTCAGATTCGTTTCAAGCCTTGTTCAGTGTTTCCTATTCTGCTCTTGCGCTCAACATAAACACTGCCGGCACGGGATGTACCGCGAACGGAACACTCGTTGTGAATGATAACTCAGGAACTGGATTTGAAGCTTTTTTCTACGTTACAAACGGTGGCATCTCAGGGGGGCGGGTCCTGAGTGGTGGAGCTGGCTACTCTTACGTAGCGTCGGGAACGTGTGCTTCTGTTTGTGAATGTTTCGGAATAGTCCCGCGATGCAGCGACGGATCTTCGGCCGCATCATGTGCCTGTGCCTTGCCCTCTGCAACTATAGCCTCCGGTGGTGGTTCCTGCAGCGGTTATTCTGTTGCTGTCGTGTTGTCAGGGTCCACCCCGCAACTGTCAGGACGTATCAATCTTATCAGAATCGATCATTATGGCCAAGATCTTCAAGGCCGCGTGATCCCGAAGATTGTGTATGATGGCTTTACCCGCTGTGAGCTAAACGGGGCTCTTAGAGATGACTGTGAACAGTCAGCAACCATTAGTGCCGTCGCCTTTGATGGCGCTCCTTCCAGTTCTGGATATGTGGAAGGTGAGGTGCGTGTGTATGCCACAGGCACAGGAAGTGGGTTTGTGGCATCGTTCACGACTACATCCTCTGGTGCCATCGATCCCAGTTCAGTGTTTATCTCCAACCACGGTTCCGACTACTCCGTGGATGCCAAAGCCGCAATCTACTATCCTGGCACAGACATTCTCATGACAACATCCATTTCTAACTTAACCGTCACTACCCCAGGACAAAATTATCTTGCGGGAAATCTTCTGAGCGGCGGAGAGCCGAATAGTATCGGATTCCACGGCATCTTCAGTGTGGGGTCCGGAGGCGAAATTCGCTCGCCTGTTATTCTGAGGAACGGTTTAGGGTACTCTGTAGACCCTGTCATTGTCCCGACCTACCCAGTCAGTGTCAGTGAGTGTGCGCTGGAAATTTCCGCATGCATGTACACGCCGCAGGCCAATTCCATCACGAGCGTGGACGTGGCTAGCGCTGGAAAGTGGTATGTTGATGGCAAAATTATTGCTAATATACCCGGCGGTGCGACTGGTAGTGGATTTGGCATGAAGTTTTTGGCGAAAAAACCCGGCGCTGTTGGTGCAGATGCTGAGGGTGCTGTCATCAAGGTCTTCTTTGAAAATGCAGCCGCTCATGGCACAAACTACAATCAGGACCCTGCATACGCACTCATCTATCCGGGACCAACCAGCTGCGACACTTCTGGGACAGGGACTACCGTGAGCTCTGCATGTGTGCAGGATGGCACGGTGTCTTATGTTGACTACTTTACGCCTGTGATTCACTCGCCACCTAGTTGGGCGTATGCTACGGTAGCAGCTTCCTCCACGTGCACCGGTGCGCCTTATGGTTGCACGGGATCAGGATTTTCAGGCACATGCAGAGTGATAACCAATGCACCGGGCCCCTGGACTAATCCGCTCCTGTATGAAATCATCATCGTGAACCACGGGTCTGGCTACAATAGTTCGGCGCTGCCTAAAATCTTGTGCGCCGGGTATGCATTTAACCTGAATGGTGTCGTACCGTATGGAGCAGTCTTGACAGGTAAACGAGCATCAGGGGGTGTCGTCACTCCCACGCGTGCGCGCGGAGCAACCGTTTCCGTGCGAGTTGCGCGCGGCGCAAGCTTGAGTGCCGACCTTTCAGATCATGTCATTGCCTCAACACCGCTACTCAAGGACTCAACTTCCGTGCCGTCGCAGCTTGGAACCCTCATCGGTGACGCGGAACCTCTCAAGATTAGGCCAAATACCTTCACTATCCGGAAAATCGGGCAGACCACGACATACCCGGGTGCTGTGAATCGCATTATTTGCACCTTTGCTGTAAATGTGCCCATTGAATATGGGTCCGGTGTGACCATCACAGGTCTGTGGGAAACTCGTACAGCAGACTCTGGCGGCGCGACAACGGTGGCACAGAACATTGGCACAGCCGACACTACAATTCATGTAACTTCTGCTGTCAATGCCGGCTTGAAGCTCCGTGATCACAGCTACGTGAGGATCGACAACGAAAACATGGCCGTCACAGATGTCCTTGGCAACCGTCTCATAGTAGTCCGAGGACAATTCGGCACGACTGCCGCCACGCATTCCGTCGGTGCAACTGTGACCTCAGTGATGCCTCTCAATGATGAGCCCTACACGTTGACGACAGGCAGCATTGTTGACGTCACCACTTGGAGCTCCCCAAGAATTAAATTCCAGCTGGATTCTAATGCGGCTGGTCTCGACGATACATACGTCGGCTTCAAAATCATCGTGACCCAAGCCGGCAATACAGAAAGTAGGACCATCAGCTCTTACATCAACAGAATTGTGACATTAGATACTGTGACCGGTTCGCAGCTGCCATGGGATGCCACTACCTCCAGCACATATGTAGTGCAGAGTATGTTGTCCCCTATCGCCGGTAGCTTTTTGGCTTGGAACCAAACGGCAGGGCGATTGACTGTTTCCGTGGCGGCTGGTCGGAAATTTTTCGCTGATGTGATTTACTCGTTTTCGTTTGATGTGAAAAATCCGTCAATCACACAAAGCCCTAGCATTTCCATCCAGGCTGGCTCTCCTAGCTCGCAGCTGATACAAATTGAGCCTCTGATGTCCGACTGCTGCTCAGTGGCCTCCCAGTTTCCTGTGATGGGCGAAACTACGTTGGCAGCAGGCGTTGATGGTTCTGCGACCACGTTGTCTGTAGTATCTGCCAGCACTGGCAAAATAGTCAAGGACAGGTACATTTACATTGACGAAGAGGTCTTCAGGGTAGTCAGTGTCTCAGGGAACACAGTACAAATACAACGTGCTGTCGTGTATGACATTGCCTCAGGCGTCTTGACAGCAATCGATCCCGCCCATATGCTCACTCGGTTTACCCTTAGCGGTGCTGGGACAACTGGGGCATCCATTGTACCATTTCAATATGTTGGCTGGGATCTCAGTATCAAAACCCAGTCCAACCCAGAGGAAGTAGTGAAAATCGTAAGATACCCGGGCGACTTGACCGTGGTAATTGATAGGCCTTTAGTCACCTCGCCTCGCGCAGGCGTGACGATTTTTGCAGTGCGGAGTACGACCAAATGGGCGAATACCTCGCATGCCAACGGGGCCAAGGTTTATTCCATCCTCACAGGCTCCATGCCCGGCGACAAGACGGCACTCCGCGTATACTCGAATAGATTTGCCTACTCTTCAATGGGACAAACGAACCCATTTCCAGCCGCCCTTAACACACTTGCCATAACATTCTCTCCGAATGTCCAACTGCAGGACTTGTCGGCGATCACCCTTACAGGATTGAGCGGTGCGTATGCAATCACAGGCCCCATTACCATCTCTAATACGGCCTCTGGTTATACCCATGCAACGCTGGTAAGTGCCTATCTAAACCGCAGTGGAGCCAGTCAAGGCCTGTGGGATGACGACAAGAAGAATTTGACACTCTTCTTGAAGTCTTCGTTGACGGCTGGGGAGTTTTACGAGCTGTCATTTCAAGTCTACAATCCGATTGTAGCGCAAGTAGCCTCGGAAATTTCGATAGAATCTCGAGTTGGTCTCAGGCAGCTTGACCTGATTTTTGCTGGGCAAGGGTTTATTCCAGGTGAGATGTATGCTGTTGGCGGCGGTGGTTATAATTGGGCACAGTGGTGCGATCCTGCCTGCGGCGGTGGTGGATTTTCCGGAACATTCACAACGACCGTTGTGTCAACGGTTCAGGATGCCGCCGGGCGCAGCAGAAACATCGAGGGTATCGATACTCTCACCGTTACGAACGAAGGTTTTTCGCTGGCATCTGAGCCTAACATTCAAGCCTATTACAAAAGCGCCGTGCTTGATAGTTCAGTAAGTGCTATTGCAACGAATTTGACCATTGAATCTGGTGCGGTTGCGGCTCTGAAAATCGTGCCACGCATGCAGCTCAAAGTTGATGATGAATTATTGTTGGTCAATAGCGTTTCTGGCGACCGGATATTCGTGTCTAGAGGAGAGCTCAATACGAACGTCAGCATACACAAGCAGGGTTCGCGCTTGACAATCTACCCTCCGCGGATGCAGAACAGTATTACATATCTGATCGTGCTCGAAGGGGGCTTCAATTATGCCGCAGGCAATATTGGGCTCGGGAATGACCCAGTTTCTGTATATGATACCATCTACATACTGGGTGCAGGCGGCTTCATGGCCACGTACAGTGTTTCTTCTTCTGGCGCAGTGCTCGAGAATCAAATCGTTCTCCACCGTCACGGTGGCGGGTACATGCAAGATTCAGATGCTCGATTGTACTATTTTCAGTGCCCTGGAAGATTCATGAGTGTCTGGGGAAACATCAGGAGCGTGGAGTGGGTGGGACTCAATGCGCTAGCAGACGGGCGCCCATGCGCTGTAACACCAACCCACCGCATGACACAATCTATTGTCACTCTCTCCGTCGTGAAGCCCGGGACCAGGTACATTCCTGGGGTCATTAGAATGCTAAGGTACAACAGCACGGACAACTTAGAGCCCTTGCGGGTGCAGCAGGAAGCTCAGATTGCTACAGCTTTCAAAGCTTTCTCGATGACCTCCGCGGGAGGAGAACTGCGGGGTGAGAATATATCTGAGCAGCTTGCCACAGATCGCGGGCGCGTAGCAAGTCTCGTAATCAAAGATCATGGAAGCGGTTACACTAATGACCCCACTCCCGCAATCTACCACCTGGGAAGCACATTCACTGGAGACAAAGCCAATCAAGTTCAAGAAGCGGTACTGATGGACAATTCAGTCACCGAAATTTTCTTACCGAAAATCGCTGGTGTTCGGCAGTTCGGATGCCAGAAGCTCTCAGATACGGCGTCGGCTGTCGGGGGCCTTGGAGGATCAAACTTTCTTTCGCAAGTCATACATACGTCTTCTGCCGCCCTCCACGTGCAAGACGCTGGGTTTAGTGTAAAACGCATTGGTCAAATAACTAGCCACCCTTCGCAGCCCAACACGCTCACTGTGACCATTGTCAGCAACACTCGCCTGGATGGTGCTGATCTATCTGCCATATCCATCAGCGGGCTGACAGGAAGCGGGACAGCTAACATTCAATCTCGTGTCAATGGTGGAATTGGAATCTCTATCACGGACTGGTATTGCAATCCAGCGTCACAGCAGTGTCCTACTTTGCTGTTCAACCTCACTGAAGCCACGTGGATGCAGGGTCCTGGCACATTAGTGCTTCCCATCGCAAGGGATCAGGCACTCGAAATGAATTCAAAGTACGTCTTTTCTTTCCCGCTTAATAACGGCCCTACCGGACAAGCAGCACCTGTCGTGCGCATCGGAGCCTCCGGCACTGCAACCATTACGCCACAAACTATGGACCATGATACAACCTCTTTGCTTGGCGTTGCTGGCGCAGTTGTCGGCGATGCAGCAGCTCTTTACATTCGCACGCCCTCGTTTATCACCAAGGCAATCCATCAGCGCTCCCCTTTTCCTGCAGCGGTGAATACGATCACGGTAACAGTTTCAACAAATATCGTCCTTCCCCCCGCAGTGACGATGGGGCAAGGGTTCGAGAAAACTGCGCTGATTATCTCTGGACTTGCAAATCTGGTGGCAACAGGGCCGTGTGTGTCAACCCTGGTTCCTTGTGCCACGCCGCTCGGGGGTCCGCAGGCGAATGTCTTCACTTCTTCTGTACAGAATGTCTCGTTGCCTTCGAAATTTTCACAGGGCTTGTGGAATGCTTCGAGACAGGAGCTCGTTCTGTATCTGCGTAGGCCTGTCCAAGTAGACGAGAACATCGTCTTTTCGTTCACCTTAGGCAATCCAGCGTTCCCTTCGGCATCCCCCCCCATCAGCATCCGCTGTGAAGGTTTCCCGAAGGAATCGTCTGTCCTGATTCCAATCGTTTCCATGGACAAAGAGATTCGGCCACATACATTGGGCAGCACTTTTTTGCTACAGGATCTCGACGGCGAAGAGAGGCCAGGGGAGACGGTGTTCGTGGAGGTTCAGAATCCGTCAGCTGCTGGCATCATCGCACGAACGTATATTTTGATAGACTTTGAGATTTTCTTTGTCACAAGCGTCTCAGGCACGACCCTCGGAGCGTTCCGCGCTCAGCGCCAATCAACCGCTGTGCCCCACTTTGCTGCTGCCTCTGGCGACCGGAGGAATGTGGATGGAACGGCGGGGTACTTTTCGACGTCCGTGTACACAGCAGTCTCTTTAGTTGCGGCCGGTCTCGAAATGGGTGATGGGGCTACTCTCAAAGTGCGCGACAATTCATTCCTTTACGCAGACATTGGTCAGTCAAGCCACTATCCTGGTGCTAAAAATACGCTGACAATTACCCTTGCGGCGACATTTGAATTGAGTGCTGGGGCAAAAATTCTCATGTCTGGATTTTTCGGAGCTGATACCAAAAACAGTTCTTATCTGCCATTGAAAGGTCCTTCGGCGTCTATTTTCTCAGGATCGCCGTCCCTCACAAATGTCGGCCAGTTCATGTGGGATGACAGGTTCAAAACCGCAACTCTGTACGTCAGTGGCACCATGCAAGCGGGTACTGAATACTCTTTTTCTTTCTTCCTCAACAATCCGGTCATTTCTCAGTCTGCACAAGTCATATCGATTTCTGCTGAAGGACGGGAAACTTTTCTTGCGGCAGACATGGGCGAACCCACTTTCACAAGGCTATCTTCCAGCTGTACTGCAAGTGATTCGGTCATCAGTGTTGTGGATTACACTGTGGCGAAATTGGTGCCTGGTGATTACGTGCGAGTCGGAATAGAGATCATGCGCGTGGTGCAGGTCATGAATACCTACCTGAGCGCTCGCATGAACGAAACTACCAACACCATCACTGTGGAAGACGTCGCAGGTGCTCATATTCAGGTCGGCACCGTACTTAAGGTCGACAGCGAATTGCTTCAGGTCCACCAGATCCAGGGCAAGGTCTTAATCGTTCAGAGGCCTTTAGCAGATTCGTACGCCACGGAGCACACGGCCTTCCGAACTGTATACGTCGGCCGGCTTGTCGTGGAACGAGGGCGGGGCGGAACTACAGCGCAAGCCCATCTAGGCGAGCCGGATGCTTTGACGCGAGTGATAAAGGTGTCGCGTACCCTGGTCATGAAAGCTAATTTAGGGCTGGGTCCAGGAGCGCTGTTGCGAATCGACTGCGAAATCATGGTCATAATGACCGTTGATTCCACCGGGAAATCTCTCACCGTATGTGGTGGATACAAAGGGACCCTTCCGATGAAGCACGGGGCCAACACGAAGATTGCATCGTTCTACACATATCCGAAGAGAATGACCACTGCAAGTAAGTTTCCTGTCACCAGCACCTCCACATTGACAAGCGTCTTGCTATCTGGTGCCTCAGAATTGCAGATCAGCTCAACAACAGTCTATGGGATCGTGCGTGGAGGATACCTGCAGATCGACGATGAAATTTTGCGGATCACTTCTGTTCCAAGCGGGGTTCGTTTGGGCGTTGAAAGGAGTCAAAAGGGAACACTGGATCGATTACACAGTCCTTCAGCAGTGGTCTATGTCCTTCGCGCTGATGCTGGACCTGGAGACGGGTCCCCCCTTAAGACAAATGATTTTGCGTTCTCTTTCGCCAAGATAGCCCAGAGCACCTCATTTGCCAATGCTCCAAACACTATTACTGTTACAATCGCGAGCAATGTTGCCCTCTCCAACTACGGCGCGATGGCCAGTCATTTAGCTGCAAAAATCACTTTGTCGGGTTTGCAGGGAACAGCAAGTCCTTCAGGATTCATTGACATAACGGATCCAGAATCGACAGGCTCCACTACGCTGTTGGATCCCTCTGCTATTTGGCGACAGGAATCTGGTGAGCTGGTGCTATCGCTGGCTCCCGATCAGGCTTTGACTCCTGGTCATCTGATGAGTTTCACGTTTTTGCTGGTAAATGGCAACACGACGCAAAGGTCGCCGGACATTGATATTGCTGGTAATGGCTGCATCAGCACTGGATTTATCACTGAATTGAAGTATCCAGTAGCCTCCGCTGCTTCTGTGCTTCATTTGAATGACGATCCGACATTTGCTGTCAATCCGGGAGTGTACATAGGTATAGACAGCGAGATTTTCAAGGTCGTATCCATTATCGGCACTAGCAACAATTCGATATCGGTGATTGGGGCGCAAATGGGCACATCTGCGTCCGCTCACAGTCTGAACGCACAAGTTCGGATGATGGCTCTTATCAATATGGGTCGTACTGTGCTGAGCAATGAGACGGATTTTACACTGTTAGTAGCCGATGGACTAGGCTTGCACTCTGCCTTCAAGCCGGGATCGCTGGTGAAGGTGGACGATGAACTTATGCTCATTCAGACACTGACCGATGTCTATCTTACAGTCACCCGCGGTGTGCAGGGTACGACTGCTGCTTCGCATGCGGACAGATCGATTGTCACATTGTACATCGAGCTAGGATCTGCAGCACGCGACGGCACTTTGATTTTGTCTGCGCCAGGCTCTCAACCTGGGAGCGGTATGCCGCTCCTTACATTTTCTCATCGGTTGACGGTCAAGTCCATGGGGCAATCGACATCTGATCCTGATGCCTTCAATGTGATCACAATCACCTTGTCGGTCAATACGCATGTTCTGCAAGTAGATAATTCTGCGATCACAATTTACGGATTGAACGGGACGCAAACAGGGAGCGCAGGCGCCACATCTTTTGTTATGCAGGGCAATCGGGACGTTTTAGAGACCGACTCGTCGGTTTCGCTATACCAGCCGCAGTATGCTGGTATAATGGTTGGAACCTACATCCAAATCGGATCTGAAACCATGCTGGTGACTGGCTTCCCGACTACGATGAACCAGACTCATTTGATCCTCTTGAATGCTTCGGCATGTGGGCTGATTGTCAACGGTTTTATATTAATTGACAACGAAATCATGAAGGTCATTCAACTGGACATCTTCAACAATAATACAATATGGGTTGAAAGGGGACAAGCGCTTACACAGCCCGCCCCACATAAAGTTGACATTACGCTTCGGAGGCTCGATATAACTATTCTTACTGCAGGACTCACTGCATCAGATCATACCGTTGCCGTGCTGTCGGCAGTGCGTGCTGGTATTACTAACGACACATTCATCCAGATCGATTACGAAGTAATGCGCGTTTTCAACGTGACAAGCGACTCGATACTGAGTGTACGTCGAGGTGTTGCAGGGACCGTCGCAACAAACCATGTCGTCGAGAGTATTGTCAAGCTTGTAGCAAGCACCCAAATCAATCAGGAAGGTGGGCTATTCCACAATCAGCACACGATTGAACAGAGTCTGGGCTCCGTCACAGTGAAGTCTGTGTTTGCTGCTCGCATAGGAGTTGGCCACTACCTGGAAGTGAATCGCGAGATTTTGAGGGTTCATGCCATCAGTGGCAATACCTTGACTGTTTGGCGGTGCCAGCTGGGAACTTGTGTAACTCAAATCGTCGACAACCCTCCCAGAAATCGGCATTCGCATCCAAATGGATATCCGTTGGTTGTTATTCGCAGTACCCAAACTGTGAACGCGCTGAATGAAACATCAATAATCATACATCTCACGTCGCGACAGGTAGCGGGCATCGTTGATGGATGTTTCATCAAGATCAATAATGAGATCATGCGTGTAGTGGCTGTCGCTGTCTCGACGGAATCTATCAACCAGGTGCTACGTGGGCAAGCTGGGACGACGCCTCAGAGCCATCCTGCAGGCTCCATTGTCACCGTCGTGCATGTCACAATGCTGCGGAACAGGCGCGCCATGAGCTCTTCAGAGCTTACCACTATTGTTGAAGATATCACCCACTCAGATTCGCGCATTGCATTTGGACAGATATTTTTAGGTTGCTTTATCCGTATCGACGCTGAGGTGATGCTCGTAACGGGCATAGCCCCACCTGTTGCCGTTGGCCCTCTAGTCGTAGGTCAAGCGTTGACGCTCAGCACGCATGAGTTAACTGTTGTCCGTGCACAAGGGGGCACCCAGCCAGCTATCCATCTGGATGACAGGTTGGTAGAAGTGTTGCCTTACACTCGACTTGCGAACCAACTAGAAGTAGCCAGCACAAATGCTACAGTCATCCTCGTGTCTGATCTTCCTGGCCTCGCTCCAGGGGCCTTCGTTCAGATTGGCCTTGAAATTATCTTAGTTACGGCTGTGAGCGGTAACACGATCACCCTGTACAGAGGTCAGCAGAAGACAAGTGCAGCTCAGCACGCCTCGGGATCTGCTGTCTGTATTTTGGCAGCAACTACGCTGAATGCCTCCAATGTGCTCCAGGTGTCACGCGCGCGTTTGGGTTCAGAGGCAACTATTCATCCTGACGGCTCTCCCGTCTCAGTTGTCCTGCCGATCTCCTCAGAACTAACCATTCCTGATCCCTTCCCACCTCAAATTTCCGGCACTACCACGGGTTGGACCGGCCCCAGGACTACTGGCGGCCCCCCGCCTGCTAGGATGCCCATATCTTCGGGCTCGGGAGGGGCTGCAACAGCCGTCTTTGGCTCTGTAATGGAAAGCTGGGATCAAGTTCATGGAAAGGCCGTTCTGCGTATTCAAGGATCCACCATTCTGAATCCTGTGGCTCTGACAGATACAAAAATCACAGTATCGCGTGCATTCCTGGCCAACATTGCCGCCAACAACGCCAGTTATATTCTAGTGGACCGGGAGATTATGCTTGTGGCAGCAGTGAATGGGAATGAATTAAGCGTCCAGCGAGGACAGGCACGAAGCACAATTACTGTGCACCAAAACAGAGCTACTGTCTCCAACATCCCCATAAAGGTCATCACGCAAGATTTGTCTTCCGCGTATCAGTATCTAAATCTTTCGAGTTCAGGGTCCCTCGCTTTTTTTTCTGGACAGTATATCCTTGTGAATGCGGAAATTCTGCGCGTGAAAAGGGTTCTTGTGAATTCTTTAGAAGTGGCACGAGCCCAAGCGGGAAGTGCGAGTGCAGCGGTTCTTGCTGGCAGCGCCGTGACTGTCCCCAGGCAAACTAAGCTGTCTTCGAGCTGTTTGTCAAATGCAACGAGCCTTGCCGTTGAGGCTGCAGCAGCTGCTGATATCATAGTGGGTGTGTACATCCAAGTTAACGATGAGATCATGATGGTCAGCTCCGTCGTTGGCTCGACCAATATCACTGTCCTCCGGGGACAGGGCTCTACTTCTGCTGTGTCGCATCAACAGGGCTCATACTTGATAGTGATCCGAAGGAGGATTCTTGGTATTGACCAGACTTTTTTGGCTTCTAGCGTGACGTCGCTGAAACTGGTATCAAGCGCTATTGTCCCCGTGAATGCTGGTGAGTTCATATCGATCGATGATGAGATCATGGAAGTTCTGAGCGTGAATGGCCAGACCCTAACGATTTCCCGAGGGATGGTCGGAACCCTGAAAGCGCCACATTCGAATGGAATAACTGTGACGGTGCTGCAAATGACAAGGTTGAGTGCGGCCGAGGGGTTGATGGCCAGGTATGCTACCTCGGTCTTGAATGTCATGTCATGCGCGTCGATTGCAGTCAACAAGGCGGGACAGTTCGTGAAGATCGACAACGAAGTTATGCTTGTTTTAGATGTGACAAGCGGCTCGAGTATGAATGTGTCGAGGGGTGCTGCAGGTACGAGTGCAGAAGCGCATGCAGACGGAGCAAAGGTCGAGGTAGTGAAAGGATCTTCTCTGGCCAGTGCTCTCGACGCGAGCGCTACTTCGGTGGTCTTGTCATCGGTAACTGAGTTGCCGGGAGTCGCTGCCCAAAGTTACATCCAAATTGGCGCCGAGATCATGGGCATTACTTCCCTTTCAGGAAACACCCTCTCCGTCAACCGAGCGCAAGCTGATACTGCCGCACAATTGCATCCGATTGACGCGCCCGTGATTCTAGTGCAAAGCACTTCCATCAACATGTCGTACAGCATTTCGAGGACAGACACACGGATTAAGGTTCTGTCTGCGCGTGCCAGCTTGATTTCCGCTGGGTGCCACCTGAAGCTCAACAACGAAATCGTTCGTGTGCAATCTGTCCTAGACGACTCTGAACTTATCATTGAGCGCGGCACTGGGAACACCTCAGCGTCAACACATGCAACACCTGCTGAAGTTTCGAAGGTTTTGTTGGCTGCAGAGACCTATGTGCTTTCTTTTACTGTCCGCAATCGGGCTTCACGCCAGGAATCACCTGCTGTCAGAATAACCGTTAATGGCTCTTGGTACAAGGATGATGTCGTCGATGGCAATAGTACCAGTTATCTTTACAGTCGCAGTTGTGGGACCCTGAATCAGATTATTTGTGAAACTAACTTGACGAACGCAACCCTTGACACAGTGATGACCGCTGCGACAAAGAGGACACGCCTGATAGGGAGTACCAATGGGATGCAGCCCTTCATTCTCGTCAATTCGATCGAGGACACGGGGGTCTCAATCGGAGGTTTCGTGCAAGTTGGACAGGAAATCATGCGTGTTGATGGTATTTCTCTTGCCTTTCCCTCATACCACAACGTGACGGTGTCGCGTGCGATGCAGAGCACCTTGGCCTCGTCACACGCCCTCAACGATGAGGTGCATACGTGCACGATTCGACTTCTCAATGCGGAAGTAGCAAACATTACTGTTGACAATCTTATATCCATCGGACATGAAATTATGCACGTTTTGAGTCGATTGGAAGATAAGTTTATTGTGAGGAGAGGTGCACGTGGCACGGTCCCCGTGCTGCACCCTTACGGCGCACGCGTATCGCTCTGGACGCTGCGCATTCATATTTTATCAGCAAGTGCTGCAAACATAGCTTCACCGGGAAAATATGTCAAGATTGATGAGGAGGTCTTCCGAGTGCTCGAGGCAAACGAGACTAGTCTCTGGGTGACGAGGGCACAACACAACACTGTCGTCAGCGCGCACAGCGCAGGGAGCAAAGTCGAAGTTTTGAAACCTGGCTTCCGTTTTGGCGATTCGTTGCCTCTCAAAACCTACGACCCCGGCTTTGCTGTCAAAGAAATCGGTCAGAAGAGTCCCTTCCGGTCTGTCCTGGCGAATCAGCCGAACACAATTTCAGTGACGCTGATTCCAAACTTAGACCTGAAAGGTGTGGATGGGGCTATGATTGTTTTGGATGAGTTCACAGCCAAAGCACCTTGTGGTCAAATCTGTCAGACGGCATACCCTGCCTGGTCCTCGCATCCTTGCTACCAAAACTTTGACATGCCCATCACTGATATGCATGCCAGTGGAGCAAATGGGCTGTTTGGGGCCACCGGCTTTTGGACTATCCGCAACGGCACCGGACGATTGCTTGTGACGTTTCTGGAGCCTGCAATCCTGCCAAGGGAGTCTGCTGCGATATTTTCATTCACAATACAAAATCCCGGTGGCTCAAGCGAGCGCTCTTGTCCTCCGGCCGACGTCACTGTGTATGCAGTGGGCACAGACGTGTTGAATGCCATCTCCGGCGTCCCTGGTGGCAGACCAAAAGTAATGGCGCATGATACCGTCTTTGTGCCCCAGGCTGGATTGACGTGGGGCGATGCAGCGCCGTTGAAAATGGTGACGTGCACCACGCAGGACTGCCTTTCATTCTCGAGCATTGGTCAGCAAACCTTTTTGCCCTCTGTCCACAACACCATAACAGCTACGCTTGCACTAAGGGCCAATATGCGCATGGATGGGACGCTTAGTTGCGAAGAATGGGGTGTGACCCCGAGGATCTCCCTCACAGGCCTTACAGGAGCCCAGAATGACAACACGGGAGCCATCAGTCTCACCAGTGGCCAAATTGAGCCGTTTAAGACGACTTTGTTTGTGCCCTTCACTGGACAAATCGGGGCCAATTCCTTTTCAGATACTAATGTACCAGTGCTTGATGTCCACGGAGCATTCATCCAGATAGGCCAGTACATCAAGCTGGGGGAAGAAATCATGGTGGTCAAGTCCTACGACTTCAACTTCGACAAGATTGAGGGCGACCTTCGGGTCGAGCGAGCTCAGTTTGGAACCACTGCCACTTCGCACGTCATGGGCGCACGTGTAGAGGTGGTGCTTCCTGTATTCAGCGCTTCCAAATGTACGGAATGGCGATGGGATGGTTCAGGTTGTGAACGCTGGGAACCACTATCGATGTGCAAGAACGGGCGTTGGGACCGCAAAACAGGTTCCCTGACAGTTGCCATCGTGGAACCCCTTTATGCCGGCACTGCATTTCGTTTTTCTTTCCAGCTTGTCAATGCAGCTGACCGACAAGACGCTCCGCTAATTGATGTGGAAGTCTCCAAATTACAATTTGTTAGTGACACTGGAAATGAGCTTAAGATCAGTAAGCATATCCTGATTAATGATGGAGCAACATTGCTTACCATTCCTGGTGCACGTCACGGAGATGCCAAGCCACTCGTGTCTTACGGTCACACATTCATAGTCAAGAGCATTGGCCAGAGTACCACATACCCGTATGCTCTGAACACCATCACGGTCACTTTCGCAAGCACTGTTGCTGTTGGTGGCGGACAGCCCTTCAATATTTACATCTCGGGTTTGAGGCTAACAGAGACAACGGATGGCTCGCATCTTGACAACCCTGCGCGGAGATGGCTCACTGATGTGCCCCTCGAGGAAGGGCTGCTACAACACGAATTTACCCCAACCCCCAGCAGATTTAAGCTTGCACCGACGGCCTCCACTACTCCGAATTATTACGTCGGATACAGTGTCGTCCTGTGCTGCGATGGAAACGGCATCACGCACAGTCGCATCACTGCGTCGTACACTTCTGATAGGATCTTGACTATCGATGTTTTGGGCGGGAGTTTTCCCTTCTTGCCCACTGCTGGGGTGACAACCTACAAGGTCATGACAGGTGTCAACGATGTATTTGGGGGATATGCACGTTCCTGGACTCGAGAAACTGGAACGCTGAACCTGCGTAGCACTGGATTGCCCGAATCCATCATGTATGCAAGCCGATTCTATGTCATGTCATTCCATTTGCGGAACGTAGCGAGCGGAAACCCGTCGCCCAGAATTGGGCTTTCCATCGTTGATGCGTTCACCTGTGTTGGTGGTTTCAAGATTGGCTCTGTATGCGCCGGGCTTAAGGACGATGTTACGTGCGGAGAGGGCGGGGCATGTATTCAAGTCACTATGGGGGACATGACGTTTGACAGTGACACGTCTAGCTTGCCCATCGCAACAAAGGTGTACCTGGACTCCGATATTCCGCCGTCTGATACGGCAACTTCCACCTTCAATGTCAGCTCCACGACCAGCATCTTCCAAGAGACCGTCTTGGTGATCGACTATGAGATTTTTGTCGTGACTCAGGTGGGGAAGAACAAGACCCTGACTGCGCGACGGTCTGAGCGCGGGACTGGGGCCAGATCTCACTCGAAAGGATCCTTGGTGAAGATTGTTGTTGAAGGCGCTGAGGCCGGAGATAGTGCTCCTCTTTTCGTGCGCTGCCCCGGGTTTGATGTGAGGAAAGTGTCGACGGGGATCGATATACCTGGGGCCTCGAACACCCTTACCATCACCATGATTCCAAACATCCAGCTATCTGGAATGGCTATAATCACAATTAGCGGGCTTCTCGGTCTAAGCCACCCAGATTCTGCCTTATCTATCGGGGGTCCATCCGCAAATACATTTAGCAGTTCAACCAGCGGTGGCACCCGTGCCGTAGGAGTTTGGAATAACGCAGACAAGACCCTCTCTCTCTATGCAACCGACGGCATTAATGCCGGCAGAGTCTACGTGATCAGCTTTTCGCTCACCAACCCGATAACTTCTCAGCCGGTACAACAGCTTGCAATAACAGCTTACGACTCCGGCTTTGTGCTTCAAGACGTTGTAACCGTCGGAACGCTCACTGTCGTTGACGTGAAGAAGCCGACGATGATTATGAGTCTCAACCCAGAGATATCTATCGATGTGAGCGGGGCAATCAATGAAATCTACACCGGATACATGCTGTATGTCACAACTGGAAATCTGACCGAAGGTCGACTGATTGTTTCATACCAGCCATACTACTACCCGGAAGCACAGCTGTTTCGTGTGTCAGTGGTTTTGCAGTCAGCGCTGACGCGGTCTCCAAACTTGCTTTCGACGTATCAGGTCAAGGCCGTGGCAAAGCAGAACTATTTCCCTGCGGAGGCGGTCAAGGGTTCGGCGCTTGCCGTGTTGGGGTGGACGCCAGCTGTCCAGAGCAACATCAGTCAGACGTGCGAGCTACTGACAAATGCGTGTTTGAGTGCGTTTTCGACGTCTTTCAACCCACGCCCCTGTGACTGCACTCTTCAGGCACCTCTGCTTGTGGCTAAGATTGGACAGACCTCAACATTCCCGGGGTTCGTCAACACCATCACCGTGACGTTCTCGAGCAGAGTACCCCTGTGGCAGAGCGTGGGCCAATCATTCTTGACTGTAACGGGTTTGGCACCAACGCAAACGGTGACGGCGGGCAGCAGCACCAGCCTCACTGCTTCGGTGACGGCGTCTGATATCCTGATGTCAGTCTCCTCTGCATCTTCTGCTGCAATCGCAGATGGGACCTATCTCAAAGTGGAGGACGAAATCATCTTGGTCGTAGAGGTTTTGTCTGATCAGTTGCTGGGCGTGGTTCGCGCCCAAGCGGCTACTGCAGCGAGCGCACATGCTTCTGCCGTGGCCGTAACGTCGGTCTTGCCACTGACAGACTCGGAATCAAGCGGATCCATGGCGTTGATTCCCAGCTCTACGACCTCCTGGAAAGGAGAGTCTGGAATCGTGAACTTCACATTGCGCACTTGCGGTGCATTGAATGCATCCATAAACACAGCAGAAACGAATTTGACGCTTGTTTCTACAGATTCTCTCACAGTGTCGAGCGGGAGCTACCTCAAGATTGAAAGTGAAATCGTCGAGGTCACGGGTGTGTGGAGGACGACCCTGACTGTAAGGCGATCGCGATCAGGAACTGTGGCAGCTGCGCATGCCAAGGGTGTGACAGTGGCCCATGCAACACGCCCGGGTCACAATTACACCTTCTCATTCCCGTTGGTGAATGTGCTGCAATCGCAGGCATCAAAGGCCATTAATTTTTTCTTTACTAGCCTGATCAAAAGCCCCATCCTCAAGGACTTCGAGTATGTGCCGCCAGCAGCAGGTGCTGAGCCTGGGGATTCGACACCGCTGCGCATTATTGCGCCCAGTTTTGTGGTCCGAAAGCTTGGGCAGAGCAACCCATACCCTGGCGCTACCAACGTCATCACTGTGACCTTAGCGACGAACGTGGATCTCTCCAGCTCCGACAGCTCTAAGTTAACCTTGTACGGACTCTTCGGTGCAGCAACGGCAGACACGCAGGTGTTGCCCATTTCTGATGACCCCATCACAGTGAGCTCAGGGTTGATCACTGCGTGGGACACAGCGAATCCTCGTTCAAAATTTACCTTATCGTTATTGGCGAGCAAGGAACTCAATGCGTATGTGGGATTCAATATCACAATCACAACGGGCTCTATAACTGAGACAAGAAGCATCTCTGCATACAGTTCTCGACAAGTCACACTAAGCTCAGTTTTATCTGTTGACGTGGCCGCAGCAACGACGTATCGAGTGCAAAGTATTGCGTCTGTCGCCCTGAGCACCACTGGGCGCTGGACTCAGTCAAATGGCAGTCTTGTGATCAACGTCAAAAGCAACGTACTTTACAAGGATGTCCTGTACCGTTTCTCTTTCCCTCTGACAAACCCCGTGGAGGAGCGCAGCCACTCACAGGTCAGTCCCAAAGTGTATTGCGATGGAACCCAGAGAATTGGTCCCGAGCCCATGTACCCGGATATGGTCTCATTGCCATTTTCGGGGAGCGAGCGATACATTGACGAGTATCGTACGACTTCCCTGACTGCGGCACTAGATGCTACCACGGGCGGTGTGTACCCAAAATTTCACCGGAAATGCACTTGCGCACTAGTAACTAAGTGCTGTGTCTCGTTCTCGGTCGTCAACGTTGCGTCAGCAGCTGGACTCTTTCCTGGAGCTGCGGTGTTGGTTGGCAGCATGCAAAGTGGCGAAATTATGACAGTGATGGAAATCCACCGCCTTGAACTATGGGTGCTGCGGACGCACGAAATGATGGCGCACAGCGCAGGCACGGGTTTGCGACTCCTGCGTGCCGGTCCCAGAAAGGGTCTTGTTGCCAGCCAACTTAATCTTAACAGTGGCTCTATTGGCCCTTCGGATACGACGTTGCCTGTGCAGAGTGTTGCTAGTATACGCAGCGGAGATTACTTGCTCGTCGATGAAGAACTGGTGCTGGTGACAAGCGTAGCCACAAGCACGATCGATGTTTTGCGAGCTCAAGCCGGAACAACTGCTGCCTCGCACGCCGATAGATCGTCACTTCTGCACAGGGTCGGATATGGTGCGGTTGAGAGGGGCGATGCCTCCCCGCTCAAGGTTTATGCCGTTGGGTTCATGATCGCTCATATCGGGCAAAGTACTCCGTACCCTGCAGCTACCAACACTATCACCGTGACCATGGTTGCGAACATTGATCTGACGAACGCAGGCTCCTCTACTGTCACGATTCTGGGCTTACAGGGCTCTGCAACTGCAAGCGGCACGGTGACCGTGTCGGACAAGGATTCGTCGGGTGCTGCAACCCTGTTTGGTGGCCAAGGCGCATGGGATGGGCCGAATGGTAAAATGACTCTCACTGTGGCGGCTGGCCAGACCTTGGTTGCTGGTAGTACATATAAGCTTAGTTTCAATCTGGTAAATCCTTCTTCCGCGCGGAATTCTTCACAGAATGTTCCCATGATACAAGCTGGTGGCTCAGCCACGCTGCCCCTTCAAGTTATGCAAGAAGACATTTGGAGCATCCCCAACATTCTGGGGGCGAAGATTGGAGATTCCACAGCGCTCAAGGTTGATGAACCAGCGTTCGTGTTGCGCGACGTCAGCCAGTACAGTGATTCGCCTGGGGTAGAAAACACCATTTATGTGACGATTTCGAGCAACGTGGATATGCACGCGGGTTCTCTCATCACTGTCGCAGGCTTCAATGGCTCGACCACTCCAGATGATTCAGCTTTGCGTTTGATGGACTTGCGGGTGACCTTGGATACCGGAACTCTGCTGCCTGCGTCAAGCACGATGTCAGCAGCTCTGCCAACCACTTTCCGAGACAACGTGTTCGACCATCAGGAAATTACCTTCTTCTATAACATCACAGATGAAGTAAGGCGCGACATGAGTGACTCATATCCTGCTGAGATCCGGACCATCACAGGATATGCAAGTGGTGCTGCGGCGTTGTCGTCTGCCTTGGTGAAGAATCCGACGGCTCAAGCAACCAACTATACAATTAGGAGCATCGCAACATCTGTCTTTGGGAACACAGGAATCTGGACCATGTCAGGCGGCTCGTTAGTGTTGACAGTGGCAACAGGCAGGACACTGCGCGCAAATGTTTCCTACGCGCTTGCCTTCAAACTTAGGAACCCGACAAGGTACCAAGCAGCATCCAACATCGGATTATCTGCAACAGGGACCTTCACGCTGGCAACACAGCCGGCAGTTCCTGTAGTTGGCTCAATACTGAATATTTCAGTGATGCACCCAGGCAAAAACTATGTCAAAGATCCGCAGTTGATTGTGTCCTCTTCAAGTTGCATGTGTGCCGATGTCCAAGGACACATACTAGGAAACTTCGATCACTGTTTGCGCCCCTCCATAGCCCGTGGAGCGCTCTTGAACTTCACGAGGGCTGACAATGTATCGATCATTCCGATCCGTGCCAAGGACGCTACGATCAAAGCTCGGGTGCCTGGCGCTCCTGTGCCTGCTGCACTTGTAGTCAAAGATCAACAGACTGTCCCTGTCGTCCCAAGGGCGATCCCTGATCCAAGTAAGGGCGATGGATCACCGATGAAAATCTATGCTTCGGCCTTCACTGTCAAAAACATCGGACAGAGTACTCCTTATCCCGGCGCTGTGAACACAATCAGCATGACCCTCGTCACCAACGTGTTCTTTACAAACAATGTCATTGTCACGATAGAAGGCCTCACTGGTGGATTGGGAAAACCTGGCGTTTTGCCGTTGATTGGGTATGGCCCGGAGCGGTTCCCGGACCGCGTGCAGAATGCGATTGGGGGCACTGTAGGAGCAGCGGAGTGGGATAATGTCTTCAAGTCGGTCACCATGTTTGTTGTCACTAACTTGACAGCATTTGAGAATTACAAAGTGAGTTTTCAGCTGCAAAATTCTGTGAAGGGTCAGTTGTCTCCGGCGATATCGATCAGCGCTTCTGGTATCACGGGCGGTGTGTACCCAAATCCCGGTGTCAACATTTTGCGCTCGCCGATGGTCAAAGATCTCACGACAATACTCCCAGATATCGTGGGTGCCGAACTAGGAGACGCTGCGCCTTTCAAGATCCAGAGTCCGCAGTTTCTGAACAAGAAAATCGGCCAAAGTAGAGCGTGGCCGTGTGAGCGCTGTGGAGTTCGCAACTATATCACTGTTACGTTCTCGGTCAACCTTGCTATTTCTGGCCTGGATAAATCGTCGATCACGATTTCGGGATTGGCTGGCAGTCAAACTGGCGACACAGGTGGTACAACGATGCTGCTCTCGAACCTGACAGCATCACCGAGCGATGATATCTTTACAGTCGACGATGCATCCAGCTCGCTCACGTCCCAAGAAGGTGTGCGTCTTTATGTGGGCGGCAAGATATTGATTGATGACTGGCACAGCAGTGCCACGGAATTCACTGGCTCCGCCTACTTAACAATCAACGACTTATACAAATTAGAGTTGAGCTACAAAGAATTGACGGGGCAGGCTCGATTGCGGCTCTATTGGAAGCGAGATCAGCTTGGTTATTCTGTCCTGCCTTCGGACCAACTGTACCACAGCCCCTCGCACTTGGCCGGACCCTGGCAGCTAACTACCTGCGGCGATGGGCGGGTCCATCCGCTTTACGAAACTTGCGACGATGGCAACACGCAAGCCCGTGATGGGTGCTCGAGCGGTTGTCAAATAGAATATGGCTTCTACTGTGTGTCGCCGAAGCCCAAAACGCAGGTTTATGCGGGGCCCAGCTCTTGCAAAACGATTTGTGGTGATGGGCGCCGCATCGAAGTGCAGGATGGCGGTCGAGAAGAGTGTGACGATGCGAATGGAGTGAGTGGAGACGGGTGCTCGTCGACCTGCGCATTAGAGGCGTTGTATGTATGTGTAGGCGGGTCGACGACGACCAGAGATGTGTGTCAAGTTCTGGCGCCTGCATTCAACGTTTCAAATGGCACGTTGCACATGGACTATGTCAATGTCAATGTTTCGACCACTACAGCGTTTTCCACTGTTTTGACCAACACAGATGGAGTGAATCCGCCATCTGCTAATTCAATGAGTGGGCCGGTTGGCATGAGCCATGCCATCATAACTGTGAACAAGGATGCGACGACAATCAGGGCAATGGCCCCTCGGGAGGACATGACCAACAGCTCAGTCTCATCTGCCATATACAACATTCAAGTGGGAGGCAGAATTGTGTTCAACCCGGCAGGTGGAGTCTATGGAGCAACCCAGAACGTAAAAGTGCACCACTGCTATGATGTCGCGCCTATCTCGTTGATACATGACACTTCTTCGGTACTTTCGATTCCTGGCACAGGTGCTGGTGAAGCCGCGCCCTTGTATGTGCGCCCCGTCAGCTTTACTCTGAAACGCATCACTCAGGGATCACCTGTTCTTGACGACACGAATACAATCACGGTAAGCTTTGCAGTCAATGCCAGGCTACAGGGAACTGGCTCAGCCATTGTTATTTCTGGGCTTACAGGTACCGAGACCAAAAGTGCAGGCGGCACTACTCGTCTGAATCCTGTGACAGCTGTTGACAAGTCCTTGACATTGGAGGCAGCGTTGAAACTTGGCATCAGCGCGAATCAGCACTTTCTGGTGGACGACGAAATCATGAAGGTAGTGTCGGTTTCGGGCAATACTGTGACCGTGGAAAGGGCGCAGGCACGAACCAGTGGAACCACCCACTTTGAGGGGGCCACAGTATCTGGCCTCAACATGACGATACTTTACAAGGGTCTTTCAGCGACAGGTTCGTTTGCAAGAGTTAGGTCAGCCCCATCTGCTGGACTGGCTGAACAGTCGTTTGTGTTGATCGAAAATGAGATCGCCCGAATTCAGCAATTGACTCGGAATGCTGCAACTTGTACTCCGGGCTGTACCCCCACGTCCGGCCATATATGTGCTTGCGCAGAGTCGACATTCGATGAGCTCGTTTTGGTGCGAGCTTTGGCAGGTACTATGGCAGCAGCGCACGCAAATGGAGTGACTGTCTCGAGAATCATCATGGGCACTGTGTTCGGTACGCCGCTTACACAGATTGCAACAACTTTTGACATTCAATACCTCATGAATGCTGGTATTGCCGCGGGCCGATTCATTCAAGTAAAAGAGGAAATAATGCGGGTCATAGACATAGACGATTCCCGCACGGTCACTGTTTCACGTGGGCAGGCCGGTAGTGCCGCCACCTCCGCAGTTGCTGGTACTGCTGTCAAGGTTCCGAGGCAAACAATGCTCATTGCTCCTATCTCAATGCCCAATGCTTCGTCATTCCTCGTAGAATCGCTTGCAGCAGGCGACATCACGGCCGGGGTATACATTCAAATTGGAAACGAGATTATGCAAGTTTCTTCCACGGCCGGGTCACAAAATGTAACAGTCCTTAGAGCGCAAATGTCCACAGCAGCAACGGCCCACGGACAGGGTGCCGCTGTGATTGTAGTACTCAGAACGACTACCACAGGTGGAATGCTTCAGACCACGAACACTTCGTTCATTTTGACAACAACTTCGATTTTGGCTGTGGGAGATCTACTTCAACTTGACGATGAGATCATGAAGGTGAGAACAGTGGTAGGCCAAGTTGTGGGCGTCGATAGAGGTCAGGCTTCAACCTCGGTATCGCCCCATGCTGACGGTGTTACAGTCACGGTGCTTCGCATTGGGATCCTGAATCCCGCGTCAACGTCTTCGGACATCACTTCAAGCTCAGTCACACAGATCAATGTCACTTCCACTGCAGCCATGGGATTGACCAAGGTCGGGCAATTTATCTGCATCGACAACGAAGTTATGCTGGTGACGGGATTTGGAGCAGTTGACAGTGGTGGATCGCTACTGACTGTTGCAAGAGGTGCTGGTGGCACCAGTTCTGCCATTCATGTTTTCGGCGCCAGGGTCAAGCTTGCTGCAAGCGCCACTTTAATTGTTGCTTTGTCTTCTACGGACACCGCTGTGTCGGTTTCATCGTTGAGTGAGTTTGCTGGCATACTGCAGGTGAATAGTCAGCTGCAAATTGGGTCTGAGATCATGGTTGTCACCTCAATGGCTTCGGGCGTGGTCACTGTGCAAAGAGGCCAAGCAGCAACCACCGCGACCACACATGAATCTGGAAACTACATCTTCCTAATCCAGAGCACACTCCTGGCCTTTGGCGACCAGCTGGAGCCGGAAGAGACCGTGTTGAATATGGAATCCGCCGTTGGTATCCAAAATGTTGGCGGGCTCGCCACTAACGGCTACATCAGAATAGAGAATGAGGTGATGCGAATCGTCGCTGGAGCCAACAACATCAGCAACTCTATCACAGTCGAACGAGCACAGCTTGGAACTGCAGCGCAACCTCAGCAAGACGGTGCGCCTGTCACGATCCCCAAAACTACATATGTACGCGACGAAATGATCACCGAAATACAGGACTTTGTAGTCTTAGCTTCCCCCGCGCGCATTGGCCTTGCTGTCGGCTCTTACTTGGCCATGGGTTCTGAAGTTGTTCTGGTGATGGAAATTCGAGGTTTGAACGTGAGTATCGCGCGAAAACAACTTGATACCAAAGCCGAGGTCCACAAGGCAGGTACGTTAGCGATTAAGTGGCAGAGCTGCAAGCTCACGATGGGCATTGTGGGCTTGAGTCCAGGATATCTCTCATTCAATGACACTTTCTTGCGTGTGAACTCTCCAACTACTTGTGGGATTAGCTCCAACACGTATGTACAGATCGACAAAGAGGTTCTATTCGTCACTGGTGTGCATGCCACTCTATCCAATGCCTTCTTGGTCAATCGGGGGATTTCTTCCAGCCTCAAGGCGACACATGCAGATGGTAGCAGTGTCGTTCCTTTGCGCATGACTGTGGTTCGGCAGGCTGGTGGTCTCGGCACTGCTGATACGCTGGTAACACTAGACTCGGCAGCCGCAATCGGCATCACAGGTCCTCACCGGTACATCAAAATTGACCAAGAGGTTATGAGAGTCGTTGGAGTCACCGGACAGATCTTGACGGTTGTACGAGCGCAGGCCGGGTCTCCCGCTACGATTCACGCCTATGATGCAGCTGTCACTGTCCTTGATAGTACCACTCTTTCTTCAACCGTCTCAGCCACTACTACGCTATTCCAAGTGGTCGATGCCACTGCGATCCCACTGGCTGTGGGCAAGTACTATCAGATTGATGACGAGATAGTCCGGGTAACCAATTTGGTAGCAAATAATGCAACTGTCACACGAGGCCAGATATCCACGACGGCGGCAAGTCATACGTCAGACGCCTCGATTATCGCCGTAGATCGCACCAAGATCTTGATGGGAAGAGTTGTAGGTACGACGGTCACGCAAATCCTCGTGCATTCGCTGGCGGATGCTCAGATCGTACAAGGATCAAACATCCTGATCGACAGCGAGATCATGCTTGTGACAGCAGTCTCAACAGCAACCAACGTCGCCACTGTATTACGAGCCCAGGCCGGTACTGTGGCTGCCACCCATGCCGATGGTGCGCTTGTAAATTCAGTCCTGCCAATCTTCAATCTTGTGGGACAGCCGGCGGCAACGAGTCTTTTCGGCCTCGGTGCTACGTGGGAGCAGGGCCCTGGTCGGTTGACTTTGTCTGTTTTGCCAGCGGCAATTGTGGCCAACGATACCCAGTACGCAGTATCGTTTCAGCTCAAAAATCCTAACATTGCGCAATCCGCACGCTCGTCTTCGATTTCTGCAATTGGAAGCGTTGCTGTTGCAGAGTCGGCAATTGTTACAGACGACGCTCTGGTGCTGCCCTATACGGGATCTGCAGCAGGCGATGCTCTCCCATTGAAGGTGGAGGCGGCCGTTTTCAAGCTGAAATCCATTGCGCAGAGCACTCCCTATCCCAGTGCCAACAATACAATCACCTGCACACTGAGCGTGAATGTTCTACTGACTATGGGTGCAAGAATTACCATTTCTGGTCTCATTGGATCGACAACGTTCAGCACCTCCAGTATGCAGCTGCAGGGCACAGCAATGCACGTGTTTGGAAACTTTTCTGAGTGGCAGCGAGAACCAGGTAGCCTGATCCTGACACTGGCGACGTCACAGTCCATGCATCCGAAGACCGGTTACGTTTTTTCATTTACCTTGAAAAATCCAGCCACGGCTCAGGCGTCGAGCTATGTTTCTATTGCAGCTACAGGTCAGCCGGTTCCAGTCGGCAATCCCTTGCAGATTGCTCAATCCCGCATGATAGTTGATGCTGCGTGCGTCCCAAACACGGGCATCACAACACTCACGGCTGCAGTAGAAAACCGCCTGGCCACTTCAATATCGGTGCTCAACACAACCGCGATTGGAATCAGGGCAGGTCGTCTCGTGCAAATTGATGATGAAGTTTTGCTCGTCACGTCTGTTGCAGCAAACAATCAACTTATAGTGCGCCGAGGACAATATGGAACAACGGCCACGTGTCACTCGAAAGACGCAATCGTCTACCACATGCTGATCGGCACGACAAAAGGCGATTGTGTCCCTCTGAAAACATATTCACCGTCTTTTGTTCTGCGATCTGCAGCTCAGAACTCATTTTACATGAACGTCAACAACGTCATTACCATCACGTTGGCCACCAATATCGACATGACGCAGATGGCCTCGTCTGCCGTGACATTGACAGGATTGGTGGACACACAGACCAATGACACTGCGTACCTGTCAATTTCATACGAGACTGGGGTATCATCTGTGTTTGGATCGACGGGCGTGTGGACCTCGAACTTGTGGCATCCTGACCCCATGGAAAGGGTCGGTAGACTGATCCTCACGGTTGCCTCTGGATTGACCATGCTTGCAAATACCCCTTACACGTTCAGCTTTACCCTGAGGAACGTCGCGTCACCTCAGAGCATCGTAGCCGATATAGGGCAAAATGCTGCTACTGTCAGGGTGTCTGCGCGCGGGAGCGCAAGAATACCCTTTACCCTCGTCAGCAGCGACCCCACACGATATCCGTGTGCAAGCACCACCACGCTGCAATCCGGAGTGACAGCGAGTGTGACAACAATCACGGTCGTCTCTGTGAATTCCATGACTGCTGGGCGTCTCGTGGTCGTGGGTGATGAAGTGATGGACATAGTATCCGTGTCCAGTAACACTTTAACTGTACGGCGCGCATCAGCCGGCTCTGAAGCCGTCGGCCATCTTCTGGGTGCCCCTGTTTGCATGGTGCAACTGGGAGGCAGACCGGGATTGGCCGCACCCCTTGCGCTCTGGAAAGATGGCGTGCAAATGGTAAAAATCGGTCAAAGCACGATGATGCCTGAAGCTTCCAACACCATAACTGTGACATTTATGACGAACAAAGACATCGATAACGCTGCATTTTCAAATGTCATCAAGCTGTCCATAATCGGGCTGACGGGCACACAAACCGAGGACACTAGCGCTCTGGCGGTCGCAGACGTTCAGAGCAGTGGCACTCATACGTATTTTCATGCAACCGCAGTTTGGAGTAAAACGACTGGTACCCTTGTACTGTCTCAGAAAATCTTCACAAAAATCAACGCCGGTACCACGCTCATGTTTTCCTTCATCGTCGCCAACCCTTCGACGCCGCAGCCATCGCCGGAAATGACTTGGAATATATTTTCTACGCTGTTACAGCATGCGGGAAGGGTGGATCCAGATTTGGACAGTGTGCCTGCTGTCGCGTGTGCTCAAGCTGGGGATAGTGCCCCCTTGAAGGTCAGAATCAGTGGCATGTGCATCAAGCTAATAGCCCAAAGCACACCGTTTCCAGGCGCGCTCAATACTTTGACAGTCTCCCTCGCGTCGACGGGGTCCTTAAGGGGATCTGAAACTTCCAGGATCACAATCACGGGTCTTACGGGAAGCCAAACGGCTGATACCGCGACGCTGACAATCACAGACGTTGGGGGCACAAATGCCAATGTCCTCTTTGGCAACAATGCGGCATGGACAAAGGCGACTGGAAGGCTTGTGCTTTCCGTTGCGAGTGGTCAAACGCTGGGCGCTGGGCAAAAGGTTTCTTTTTCCTTTCAGATTCTCAATCCTGCGCCCATGAGTTCGCCACTGCCAATCCTGTTATCAACGAGTGGCAGCAAAGCGCTTGGTCCGGAGCGCATGGTGCTTGAAGACAAGAGAGCCCCCTTCACCGCTAGCACCACGCTTTCCAATGATGTGCACGCCTGCGCGAGCTCGTCTGTCTACCTAACTTCCGCCACTGGTGTTGTTGCCGGTATCATTTTGCAGATCGACGGTGAGCTTGTACGCGTTACCTCAGTGGCTGGCACCAACATAACCGTGACGCGTGGGTTCGGTGGTACAAGCCCTGCGTTGCACAAGACGGGCTCCGCAGTATATCTTGTCAAGCCTGGCTGCACAATAGGGGACGCGGCGCCGCTGCGTGTGCATGCTCGATCTTTGTTCAGCGCGAATATTGGGCAGTCGACGAGCAGCCCTAGCCAAACCAACACTCTGACAGTGACATTTTCTGTCAATGCCCAGCTCGATGCACCGGTCTTCTCAAAAGTTGTCATCACTGGACTCACGGGGAGCAGCACTGGAAGCGGCAGCACACTAATGTCCCTCGCCATCAGCAACAGGGGAACTCCAAGTGCCACAACTATCTTTGGAAGCAGTGGGTCGTGGAATCAGACAGCTGGGTCACTGACGCTGACAGTGGCTACAGGGCAGAGCCTTGCTGCTGCTACGCCTGTCATCTTCTCGTTTGATCTTGTCAACCCTGCCTCTGGGCAAGCACCACGTTCCACTTTCATCGTGGCTGAGTGCCTGCACTCAGATGCAACTCTGCGCTACACGACGGATGGGTCTCAGCCCACATCAGGCTCCAGCACGTACACGTCTGCTGTGGCTGTGACCACCGGAACGCTCAAGGCAGTGGCATCTTACGAGGATCAGCGCAACAGCGATTTGGCGTCTGCTACCTACACATAGAGCGTGTTGAGTGCATGGGCGGTCAAGAGGAAGAGGCTACCCTTGTTTGAAGAAGTGTATCTAAAAGACGTTCTCACACACTTAAGTGACATCTTATAAAGCTGGTCCCAGTAGTCTTACACTGTAACTGTTACGTACTGGACCGGGTGTACTTGACCGTGACTGGTGACCTTAAAGAGAGTTGGTTTATTTTGTTTTCCAATTAAATACTCAACACACACTACGACCGTGAATTACAGCTAGAGGCAATAAATAATACCGTATAAGGGATCGCCATCATCGCTCTACCACCGGAGACAGGGGAGCAGCCCTCACTGTCGTCAGATAGTGAGTAGCCCTCACTGTCGTCAGATAGCATAAAAGGTGAGGTGCGACAGGTGCAGTTTTGAAAACGGATGACCACAATCGAAGGCAGCCTGGAGCCACCGATCCTTCAGGCACACCGATGCCAACGAGTGACTGTCAGCGCTAGTAGCAGGGCCATGGCGAGCTGCCCGGACGTGAAGGGTGGGGGGGGGGAGATATAATAACCCCTTACGATTCCAGGGTGAAACGACACCCATGTTGAACGCTGCGTGGGATACACGTGTGCAAGCTTCAGCGATATTGACAAGGCATGTTGTGCTTCGAAGTAGGCGACGGCTTTGACGTTCAAGTGCATGTGGCAAGTTCCGAGGTTCCTGCCCTCTTCCACCCGGTCGCCCACCCCCTTTCCAATCGCCAGGTACTGCGAGTGGTGTTCGATGGCCTGTGACAAGTAGGCTCCCGTACGCCACTGCGACCGATATGCGTTGCCGAGGTTTGCGTGCGCCTTGCCCTCCCCCGCTCGGTCACTCACCTCAATTGCAATCGCCAGGCACTGCGTGTGGTAGTTGATGGCCTTGCTCAAGTCCCCCTGCGACTGACACGCGTTGCCGAGGTTCGCGTGCGCCTTGCCCTTCCCCGCCCGGTCGCCCACCTCCTTTACAATCGCCAGGTGCTGCCTGTAGTACTTGATGGCCAGGCACTGCGCGAGGTGCTCGATGGCATTGCTGAAGTCACCCTGCAAACCATACGCGCAGCCGAGGTTGCCGTACGCCGCGCCCTCCCCCGCCCGGTGCGTTTTACTAGTCGATGACAGTCCTTATTGCAAGTCGCCCCGTTTTCTCGGTAGTGTGTGCACCTAGTCCTTGGTACAGTAGGCGACGGTCTTGCATCGAGCGCACACGAGTGGCTTCCCACCTCCTTTGCCATTGTCAGGTGCTCTTTGTGGTGCTCGGGCGCCTTGGGCAAGTTCCCCAGACCGCCCGAAGGGCAGAATTTGGTTTTGTACCCCTCCGGCCCGACTGCCTGAGTTGGGCACTGATACGCTCCAGGGTGCAATGTGCCTGTCTGTGTGTGTGTGCGCGCGCGCGCGCGTGCCCGCCAAAAGCGACCTACTGTGTGTCAAAAGAGATGCATGCATGCATCAAAAGTGGATGTCGCTTGCATCCGGCCTCCATCTTGCACGCGCATGTGCACACACGTGTACGTCACTACACTCTCTCACTCGTTCAGTGACATTCGTGTTTGTGCATGCGATGAAAGCCTTTATTGCCAGGCCGCCCCGTTTGCTGTGTGCTGTGTGCTGTGTGCACCTGGCAGTCCTTGGAACAGTATGTGGCGGTCTTGCATCGCACACGAGTGGCTTCTGCAGCGCCTTGGAGCAGTTACCGCACAGCGTGGCATTGTCGCTCTCCGGTGTCAGAACCTCGCCGTGGTCCAGTAGTTTCGGGCTGATGAATGGTCGCAGGAGGCCTGCACCCAGACAGTGTGGCAAAAGAGACCTACTAAATCACAAAAGAGACTTACTATATCACATAGCACTGTGATGAATGGTGGCAGGAGGCCTGCACCCAGACAATCCAGGGACGCGTGCGTCCAACCGTAAGGGTTTAGCGTTTAGCGTTTAGGTTTTAGGGTTTAGGTTAGGGGTTAGGGGTTAGGGTG
>Ga0315899_10000531_pt1 | contig 45942 bp, 70 predicted proteins | sample LakEriMetagenome_2_FD_203518 | JGI IMG/M metagenome (GOLD analysis project Ga0315899, IMG submission 203518) | Freshwater fungal communities from buoy surface, Lake Erie, Ohio, United States - Buoy 4 MA112 | ecosystem: Environmental > Aquatic > Freshwater > Lake | place: USA: Lake Erie, Ohio...
AGCACCTGCTGCATCAACTACGTGACCGTTAGCCTTTGACTTCTTAACTACACCATCAAATGCCTTGTAAAGCTGGTCTGATGAAAGTGCTGTGTCTCCGTTAAGAACCACATCTTCAATATCATTACCTGCCTGTGTTGCCATCAAACGTGCAATGTGATCTTCAAGATCTGCACCTTCAATGTTGTCTTCTAGGGACTCTGTTGAGAGTTCCCAATCAAGACGGAGCTTCTTAGTTGTTAGAGAAATCTTTGAGAATGTTACTCCTGAATTTGCGCTATTTGCATCGTCACCTTCAGTAGCAATCTTCATCAGCTTCTCACCAACTGACATACGATCAATCTCAGTAGTATCTGCTCTCATGCGAACTGTACGGGCGACCTTACCAATTACGGTAGCGTCGAACATATAGTCCAGGAATCTTGCAGATTGTTCTGGGTTTAGAAGACCGCCGTTTCCGTTTTCGGATGCACGATGTACGCCAGTTCCGCCAGTTGCGGAAGCGAATGTACCTGTAGCAGTTGTACCTGCTGCAATGGTCTTTTCTAATGTTTCGTTGCTCATTTATTTTTCACCTACCTTTTTTATTATCGAATTAAGTCTGATACGGAACCGAGGAAAGAACCGTTCCACTTTGATTTTTGTATTGCTACTTCCTGTGACCCGCCGAGGTCATAGGACTTCTTAATTGCAGTCTCAGATTCGACTGCATCAATGCGCTTTTCTACGCCATTAAACGCATTTGTAATATCTGCCACGGCCTTTGATAGGGCGGCAGTCTGTTCTGTTAACTCGTTAGCTTTGTCCTCAAAAGACTTTGTAAGAGCTGCTACTGTTTCTTTAACTACAGCAACATCTTCTGCATTTGTCTTTGTTGTCTTGCTAAGAGTTTCTGCGAAAAACTCCTTAAGTTCGCCAAGCATCTTTGCAAAATCAGGTTCATCAACCTCAACTTCTGATACGTCGGCTGCTTTTTCCAGAGTTTCGGCAGGAGCGTCTACAGTTGCTTCTGCTGGTGCTGCCTCTGCAGCTGGTGCTTCTGCGACTGGTGTTTCTTCTACTGCTGCAACAGTCTCTTCAACTGCTGGAGCTTCTTCGTGATGTGACACTTCATTACCTCCTTCTGCGTTTGCCTGTTTTGCAATTGTTGTATCAGGCAACGTCAATCTTGACTTCTTAAATGAAGCAAGAATCTTATCTATTTCTTTTGCTTTATTAACATCGTTTGATTCAACCCAACCGATTAATTCTGCATCCTTACCACTTACTGGTGAAACAAAAGAAGATTCTGTTGACATAAAAACAGAATCGCTTTCTTCACAATAAAAAATATTCTCTAACTTTGTTTCTGCTGCAATACCTTTAAACATAAGCTGACCATTCATTTTCTGAATAGATAAGATGTTGCATAGTTCATTTGCAGGAGAATCAACAACAGACAGCTCAATCAAAGCATAGTCTTTAATGAATCTTACTGTTTGTCCTGTTGCCTTATTAACTTCGTTTTCTTGTTCAATAATTTTTCCGCCAATTGAAAAACCAGCAAGAGTTCCATCAAGAATCTTTTCCCAAGTATCTTGTGCACCCTTTGAAATGTAAGCATCAACATAAACTCCGTTATGGAATTCACCTGTTCTAGCGTTATAGAATGTTTCTGGCTTGAATGAAACCATCTTGCCTACAGCATTTGATCCATGCATTTCACGAATGTTTCCACGGAAGTTTTCAAATGCTTTTAATGAAGCTTCTGCTGTTACTAAATCGCCTGTCTGATCAATGTTATCTAAGGTTGCAAAACCTGAAACTGTTCTCTTTTCACGATTGACTTTAGTAAAAGGAACGGATAAACTAATGGCGTCGCCATTAGAAGACCAGTAAGATTTTTCAATATTCATATGCTTAATTTTATTACGCTATATATCAAAAGGCAAATAACTAGTTGCCTAATAATTATGGAGTTACTCTTCCCTCGCCTTTTGGATTTCTAGCCTCCCCAGAAATATCTGGTGAATTTGAAGACCTTTCTTGAGTTCTAGTTCTGGTGTTGCCAGCCTGTGCTCTCTGCTCAGCCGCCTGTTGAGGTTTTAATACAACAACCTCATCTCCACCCTCTAAAGGAACCATGCCTTTTCTAATTCTAATCTCGTTAGGGGTAACTACCTGCATTCTTAAATACCTCTCATCAATCTTTGACTGAGTATCTTCGTCTGTTAATGTTAGTTCATTTAATTTAATAGCTAGGGCATCTGTCATTTCAGCAACCAATTTATTAATTTTCTTTTCTAAAATATCTTGGGCTGGTCGGCAAACCTGCTCCTTAAACATCTTATCTGAATCTCTTGCTGAAGCTAAATTAACTCCTTCTGGCAAACCAATTTTACTAATAGGGGTTCTGTGGGCTAGAAGGATCTCGTCTCTATTCATTTTGCGATAGTTATTGAATGAGGAGTCTTGTGCATCTGCCTCTACTGGCTCCATCTTAAACTCTACCTTTGAGTCTGGTGAGTCAGCTGGTAGTGGAATATATAGGGACCTATGGTTCTTTCCCTTTAATCCAACCTGGAAAAACTCAAGAAGCTTTCTTTCAGATTCTGCTGATAGCTTTGCTCCCTTAACAGTTACAATATATCTTGGGACTGCTTTATTTTCAAAATAATCAAGGTTGTACTTACCAGCAAATTCATTTCCAGCCATAGCATTAATTGCAGCTACAATATCTGGGATTCCATAATAATTGTTTGTTGGCGTGTATTTCTTTATATGAATAATCTCATTTGGTCTATCTTCTTGACCTGCGATTGGATTAGGCATTTCTGTGTCGCCAAAGTTTCTAAAGAATACAGCCTTACCATAAAGTAGTTGAACAAATCCATCACGAAGTCTACGAACACGCATTGTCTTTGCTGGAATATGTCCGATATATCCAATCTTTCCTGAGGTTGTTCTTCCTACTTCTAGGTACCCGTTTCCAGTGGCTTCAACATCTGTATAAACCTTAATAAGTGTTTCAACAAATGTTTCCTCTTCATTACAATTTTCAAGCCATGCATCAAGATCTTGTCTTAATCTATTAAGCTTTCTTCTGGCTCTTTCTAACTGAGCGTCGCTATTAATCTCATCTAAAGTTTCTTTTGCTTTTCTTGTTTCTACAAAGTCATAACCTAGCCCTACAATATTAGCAACCTTTGCATTGATTGCTGCGTAGTTATAGGGAGATATTTCATATACCTTTGAAAGATAATCTAAATTAAATGGTGGCTCAATAAGATCAAATAAAGCATAACCAGTAATTGCTTGAGCTAACAAGTTCTGCTGTGTTTGCGCTCCATCTAATCCCGTAAAACGTTTCTGCAGATCTCTAGTCATTTTTCTTTTAAATGCTGGACTCAGTCCGTGAATCTTTTTTAAGTCTTCTCCCTGCATCTTAAATTCATCTGTTGTCTTTTCAATTGATACAGATGCAAATCTAGACAGGTCTGATGCTGTTGTTATTTGTACTGAGTTATCTTCTTCTTCAATAAAGTCCATTATGGTCTTCCGCCTTTCAAAGCCTTCATCTCATCTTTATAATTTCCAATATCATAAGGATCTGGAACGAGTCCCCATTCTAGTCTTTGCTTTTGGTGTTCAAATTCTTCGTCATCGATTTTTCTGCGTCCTGAAAGAAATTTAGGCCCGCCTTCATATATACCGTATGAGCGAACTTCTCTAGCCAAAGCATCGATTCTGGATCTATTGCCTTTTTTTGACGTGATCGAGAGAAAATTCCCATCATCATCTCCAATCCATCGTCCGTCTGGCATTTCCCACACATATATACCTAATGTGGTTTCCTCAACAACTGACTGACTTAATCTTTTAATGTCCATAGGATTATATTTTACCATTCTTTATAGTATATGTCCAGATTTGTCAACGTTTATGACAAATTAGATAGTTTGAATAACAACCCAGTCATTATTGTAATATTGTGGGGCTAATTCTGTCACGGTTATGGCTGGTTCTTGAATTACAGTGGAAGGCTTGCCAGTATAGCAATTATAGTGTTCTGTAACCAAGGCCTGGGTTAGCTCTTTTGTATAGATTGCTATATTTTTGTATAAATTCTCATTTATAGAGCTATTGTTAAATGTAATTGAAGTGTCTATAGTGTTATTAAATACAATAACAATATGGTGTGGCTGCCCATCCACTAGCCAGGAGCTAATATTAGTTGCGGATGTTCTGTCAACACCGTTTACATATATTTTATTAATATTTAGCTTAGAGATAACTCCAGAACCATTCCAAGAGTATCCTGTAGAAGTTGCTGAAACTAGACCAAATTGGCCAGTACCATATGGGGTATAAAACATTTCTAGGCTTTTTACATCTGTTTCTGTAGTCAAGGTAAATGGAGATACTGATCTAATGCCATTTGAATAGTTTCTTGAAAGAATAGGATAGTCTAAAGACCCTAAAGAATACTCAGAAGAAGAATGGATTCTGTCTCCAAAATTATCTGCGTAATAGTCTTTGTTATTATAGAAGCTTACTGCAAAGAATGATAGTCTTGGATTAAATTTAGATACGTCTGTTGTGCCCATAGTAATCTCTACATACACTTTTCCAGAATTGCTGAATGAAGATTTTTTATATTGCGGCAAAGCTTCTCCATTTGTGCAATATTGCCAGTCCACACCATCTGCGCTTGACCTTACAGATATACCTAAATCACTTCTCCACTCAATCTTAGAAGAAGACAGCCCTATTTCTGTAGGTATTGTAAATGAGTCTATGTATGTAAATGTTTTTGCAGTTGATGTGCCATCATTATAAAATGTAATATAAGAATTACTAATATCATAATAAACGTTTGTATCATCAGAAACATCTGACCATAGCCTGTTTTTTGGATAAGAGTATACAAATTGTGGTCTTATTTTCATATCATTTAAACTAAACAGTGTGCCACCGTCTGGGTATACAATTTGAATTGGGCTTTTTGATATGTTACCCTCAACATAATGTTTTTTAATTGATTCTTGTGATATCTGGTATCTATATATTGCTGGGGCATCGGCAATAAAGGAATCTTGAGAAAGTGTTGTTGGGCCTATTGCAAATAAGCTACTAGTGTTTGTAAACTTAAAATCTACCAATGGCTTTGTTCCAACCATAATACCATCAATATACAAAGAAAGAGAGGCTGGAGTATACACGCCAACAATATGCATAGCTTTTTTTGAATAAACAATAGGGTAGGCTATTTCATTAGAGCTTGCAGAAACACGAAAAACTATATTGTTATTTTCCCAATATAGTCCTATAAAATTTGAAGAGTCTGCGAGCAGCGGTACCGAGGATGTGCTAGATATGTAGTTTGAAGAAACCCATACTTCTAAAGAAAATGAGTTGTCTGAGGTATCTTTATTTGCTAAAGCTGAATTTACTGTGGATGCGTAATAGTTTTTGTTTACTGGCAGTGTTATATAAGATGTTGAAGTTATTTTATTTCCAGAAGATCCTCCTGGTACGATTGGAAGCATATTCCCTAATATGCCTCCAACGTATGCTCCATTATTATTACAACCAGATTTATCATATGCAATTGTGCCAGAGGTCTCGTCAAGCATCCAAAAGCCTATTGGATTATCTTTAATAACCTTTAGCTGATATGACATTTACTATCCGTTAGCGTACCAGAACATAGGAATCATAATTTTTTTACCTTGTCCTACTTCTTTTGATTCATGAATATAGTCTGATGTTGATGGGAAGAATAGGATACTTCCAGCTTCTGGCTTAATTCCTAAATCGTATTCTGGGAAAATAATTTCTCCGCCTTCGTAATCATCGTTTACATAAACTACAGCAGAAAGCATAGTCTCATTGTCTGAGTCAGGATACATATCAAAATGAGCTCCCATTCCTACTCCAGTATTATACTTTTTAATAAAAAACGAGTCTTTTAAATATCCAATATTAACGGTGTCTGTATTAGCACAGTAATCTCTTGCTAAACTATCTAGGGCTTCCTTTAAAGACACAGCAATTGCTTTTGACTTAGAGTCATATTCAGAATATTCGTGTAGAACTTCTGTAAGGCCTGCTGGAGGATTAAAGTTTCCTCTTCTAGACTCTCCAAAAATATCAGTCTCATCGTCACTAGATCTCCATGTTTCCCACGGACCAACCCACGAAGATTTAACACTATACTGCTCTTGGTATACGTCTAAGTCTTGAACTAACCCCTTTAATCCTGGGAGAGCATTCTTGTAATAAAGAATCTTATCTGCATATTTAATAAGACTGCTATCTGAATCTCTTTGTACTTCATCAACCATTATTCTTCTCCTTTTCCAATATAAATTGGAGCATTTCCAGATTCTTTATCCTTTGCCCATTGCTTATATTGCTGATCTTGTTCTTTTCTAGTTCCAGCTAATTCTTCTGCCCAACGCTGTCTTTGCTCGTCTGTGTAAACATTTGCTGCGTCGTCCCAAAATGAACCTACTGTATATCTTGTTTTATCTTTTACCATCGTAACTTCGTGTTCATTTCCAAACCCTCCTGCAAAGATAGCTATTAGTCCAACTTTAGGCTGAATAGAAATCTCGAAGTCTCTATAATTTAAAAGACCTCCTCCGAAGTCATCGTTTAAATACATAAACGCTGCGTATCTACTTCTTTCAAAAGCTGTGTAGTTTCCTTCATGATCTGTGTTATCTGAATGGAATTCAGCAAATGCTCCTGGAATCCACTTTTGTGCGTGATAGCTAATTTCATTCCACTTAATACCAAAAAGCTCTTCTCCAGCTTTTTTAATTCTTGATTTTAATCTTGGGAAATAATCTTCTGGCAAACCAAATTGTTCTAGGGCTTTATCTGAATCCCAAAACCCCATTGCAAAAGAATCATAAAAAGAAATTTGATTCCATTCAAGTCTACCTGCTTCTGAAAGGTACTCTAGATATGCAATAATTTTTGTTGCTTCATCTGGAGTAATAAAATTTTCAATAGTAAAGCAGTCGTCTTTCCAAACTTTAAGTCCAGGATACTTTACTTTTAAAGATTCTAAATTACCAACTGACATGTTTTCTTTCACCCTTTAACTCTTTAATTGTCCAAAACCAAGGAGAAGTATATCTTGTACCAGATAGAACTTTATCTACACCATGAATATAGTACTTGTCTCCAGGGAAAAAATATACAGCTTTTCTTTTTGGTTTAAATGCTATCTGCTGTCTAGGGAAGTGTAACTCTCCTCCAGTATAGTCATCATTTAAATAAAATATTGTTCCTAGGTCATACCAAGGAAAATCATTTTCGGTTCCAGCATCTGGCCCCTCGTGTAGTTCTTTGTCAGCATGAGGGAACTGAAATGTGCCAACTGGCCATCTAACAATTGCTGGCTTGGTTGGTTCAGCATCAACTTGAAAGAACTCATCAATATATGGCTTAAACCTATTAATAATATTAGTAAGCATTTCTACAACTTTTGGGTCTGCCTTCATAAGAGTATTTAAAGTTGCAACTCTATTTTCCCATGGTCTATGATCATAGATGACTGTTCCATTTTCATTGTAGTGTGATTCTGTGACATCCCAAATTTTGTTTTCTCTAGCAAAATTTTCTAGGTAGTCACACTCTTCATCTGTTAGGAAATTTTCAATTTCACCAATCATAGACTTGTCTTCACCAAACCATCCAGAAGGCGTAATAGACTTTCTGGCTGTTCTAACATTCTTTCCATCCTCAAGTGCATCATAGTTTAATACGATGTCTGGATCTAAAGCGCTTTCAAATGCCATTTTTATCTCCTATTCATAATTCTTTTTAACCCACGTTTTTCTTTTGTAAATCCCGCCAAACTTAACTCTATACTTTTCAACGACATTAGTATGTCTATCATACATTTGCCCATCAGTATAATGTATCATTTCTGAGCTCCAGTCTTCTCTTTTGATTGGAATTATCTGGGCAAACGGGGTTCCCTTAGGAATTAGTCCAGAAAATCCTTCTTTTAAGAAGAATGGCATCAATCCTGGCATAGGATATCTATCGCTATCAATTATACCGTTAACCGTTAAAAAAGGTAAATCGTATCTATTTAACGGGCTTACAACTAAAGCACTATATCCTTCTGGCAACTCAATACCCCAATTTGGCCACCAATGAAAATGCTTTTGGCTATATCCGTGAGGGATTGGAAATGTTGGCATGTCGCTTCTTGCCTGGCAAAACTCTTTATATTTTTGATCAATAACTACATGCGGTTCATTTTCATACTGAACAAACATTAAATCTGCTGGGGTTCTTAGAACATAGCCTGTAGAAAATATGTCTAAAAGTGCTGGGCATGCCTTAAAACCTAAAGACTTTTCTTCTTCATCATCTTTATTGTAAGATGCAATAATAGGCTCTCCGTCACCATTTAACCAATACAAAGTTGCATCTTTCCACCAATTAGGCATAAAACTTTTAGCTGGGCTAGGGAGGAGATCTTTTTGTTCTGGCTCGTTACAGTATGGTCTTGCTGATCCGAATTTAATTTTTGGCATTATCAATAACCTTCAATCTTATATTTTTAACTTCATGTTCTCCAAGTTTATTGCCTAAATAATCTACGCCATTTCTATAAAAATTAGTCCATTCTTTTTTTACAGCATACTCAGATACTGTTTTAATATGATCAGTATCATTATATAAATGATCATACGGTCCTTTAGGCATATCTTTTTTATTTTTTATAATAACCTCAGAATTATTTATTTGTTTTAAAGAAATTGGAATAAGCGTAATAAATGGATGTCCTGCTGGAATTGTTATTGCTACTCCTGGCTTAGTTATTTTCCAAGCAACTGGGAATTCTGCAGTGAACCAAGATGTACTAATAACAGTTGTAAATGCTTGTGTGCCATCAATAAACATATTTGGGGTTGGCATACCAATCATACTTACATCTTCTTCTGTTCTAAATATCAACCCAGTTTTAAAACTTATTGTTCCATTTGCTCTTTCAGTATATACATACTTATTGCCAGTTAAAACTTTAACATGGTCTGGCTTAGAGTCAGATTGTCCGTCCCAAATAAAAGTAATATCTTCTGGAAAAGACAATCCAAACCCCAAAGAGTTTGTAAGCGTTACTGGAAAACAACTGTATGCATGCCTTTCATGAGTCATCTCCATCCAGTCTCTTTTAACTGGTAGCTGTGCTATGTCTGCAGCATTTTCAGATGCTTTGTATACATCTATTTTATACATAGCCCTCTGTGTATCTTTTTTCAATGTCTCTATAGTCTGGAGTGTGCGGAGCCTCTAGATAGTCAAGCATAGTGACAATAGAATATTTTGTTCCAGATTTAACTGGCATCGCTGCGTGTGAGTAAATATATGATGAAGGGAAAAGGTATAGGTCTCCAGCTTTTGGCTTAAAAGTTAAACCAAGCTTGTCAAAATGAAGTTCTCCTCCCTCATAATCATCATTAATATAGCCAACAGATGAAAGAACACAAATATAAGAATATCCGTGATCTGAGTGGACCTGGAAGTGTTGATCTTTGCCATACTTAACAAAGTTAAATGATTCCCAATAGTTTAATGGAGCAAGGCCAAATACCTTTCTGTACTCTTCTACTGGGCCTTCTTGTGCTTTTTTAGAATCTAAATAAATAGATCTTAAGGCATCTTCTGCTGGGCCTTGTTTATTTTTGTCTACATAATTAAAATGTAACATTAGGCTATCGTCGCTATTGACCTTGACTTTAAAGTCATGTGCATCACGATATTTTAGGTCAGTGTTTGCATATCCAGTTTGAGCCTGGTTCCACTTATACTTGGAGTCACTTGTAGCAAGAGCTCCTTCTAGCCTGTTAATAAGATCTAAATTGTTAAAAACATTTCTGTATACAACAATTCCATGATATAGATATTCTGCATTAGCTGAAAACATTATTTACCTCCTAGGTATTTGTTTTTTATAAATTGCTCGTATTCATCTGTATGAGTATAGTCATTATAATCTAACATTGTTACAAAAGAGTATTTTACACCAGATTGTACTGGCATTGCAACATGTGAAAATAAATATGTCGATGGGAATATATATAGGTCGCCCTCTTCTGGCTCAATATTTATACCCAGTTTTGGGAAATATAGACTCCCGCCCACATAATCTTTATTTGGATACCCTACCAAAGATACTGTGGAAACATATGAATATCCATGGTCTGCATGCTCTTTAAAGTATTGGTTAGGTCCATATTTAACAACATTAATCCATTCACAAAAATCCATTTTAATATTATAAAAATTACAATATTCTTTTACTGCTGGATCCTGTAATTCTAATATGTCTTTCCAAACTTGATCAAATACTAATGTATATTCATCTGCAGGTTGATTTTCAAATCTTCCCAATTTAAAATCTTTGCAGTCACGATAATCTTTTATAATGTCGTCATGCCCAACTTCGGCATCATTCCATTGATATTTACCGTTGCTGTCTTGAATAGCATTTTCTACTGTGCTAATAAGATTTGGCTTTTTTGTAAATACATTACTATATTTCCAGAGGCCAGGAAAAATTTCTTGTTTTTGATAAGACATATGCCTACTTTATCATTTTAGTTTGGATTAGTCAACATATGTGTTGGGCATCCATTATAAGCAAGCATTCCCCCAGCAATCATCATTCCATAAGGCTCTCTGTAGAACAAAAGAACTTCTGTATCTTCTCTATGTTCCTTTAGATTAGTTATCATCTCATGAACCAGTATGCCATCTTCAAAAACAATAATATAATCTCCAACCTTAAGATCTTCTATTGTTTTAATAACATATTTATCGTGAGAGTAAGATAAGATATCTTCTTTTGGAGAAAACCTCTTCTTAGGATCTCTGTTAATAATAATAATTTTCTCACAAGGATCTGTTACAATATTAGTAATAGTGGATTCAACTAATGTGTAATTTTCTAGCTCGTCTACGTTCCAAGCTTTTACTATAGTAGAACACTCTTCTGTAACATCACCGACTGTACAGTTTGGATCTCCATGAGTAAGGTTATCAAAATTCAAAGTAGAAACTTTGTCTCCAACCTTTAAATCTTTTGCTTTTATATAACCAGATGGAGTTAGAATCGGAGTATTTTTATCGATACAAAATCTTGGCGGAGCAAAGAATCTTGGAGGGCCAAAGAAGAATGGCGGACCAAAGAATCGTGGTGGCCCAAAGAACGATGGCGGACCAAAGAACGATGGTGGACCAAAGAAGAATGGTGGACCAAAGAATCTTGGAGGGCCAAAGAACGATGGTGGTCCAAAGAAAAATGGCGGAGCAAAGAATGCTGGTGGGGAAAAGAATCCTGGAGGCCCGAAGAATGCTGGAGGTCCAAAGAATGCTGGAGGTCCAAAGAATCGTGGTGGCCCAAAGAAAGATGGTGGCCCAAAGAACGATGGTGGGCCAAAGAAGAATGGCGGACCAAAGAATCCTGGCGGAGCAAAGAATTGTGGTGGGCTAAAGAATGCTGGTGGAGAAAAGAAAGTCGGTGGGCTAAAGAATGCTGGTGGAGAAAAGAAAGTAGGTGGGGAGAAAAATTGTGGTGGAGCAAAGAACCTTGGTGGAGAGAAGAATGCTGGTGGTCCAAAGAAGCTTGGTGGGCTAAAGAATGTTGTTACTGGGGATGTCTCCATAAAGTTTGAAGTACCATTAGCATTAATAGCATAAACTTTATATCTTTGAGTAGTTCCCCCAGTTTCTGATATTGTATATGGAGAAGTAACATTTAAATATGTTGGTCCAGGCTGACTGTCTGTGTGGTCTGTGAACTTACCATCTTGTAATGGTACATTTCCAGAATTAGGAACAGTTAAGGTAATTGTATTTCCATTAATAGCCTGTACAGCAGCATTTGTTCCAATTCCAGTTCCAGTAACTGTATTTCCAACAACAATTCCAATATTATCACTTACTGTAATTGTGCTTTGTCCAGATGATCCAGAAATCTGCTTAGAAACGGACTTTGGAAGCTGTGCAGTAGTGTCGGTAGAAACAATTGTGTATGATGTAATTGGCTTTCCACCATCTTCTAAGGGGGCAGACCAAGTAACCGTATCTTGATCTGCTACAGTTGAAGACGCTGTTGCAAATCTAGGTGTATTAGGAACTGTTGTAGCTGTAATTTGATTAGAAGCAGCAGACGATATAGATGTACCATTATTATTTGATGCGGTTGCTGTAAATGTGTACTGAACATTACTTTGTAAACCTTGTACAATTATAGGAGAAGATGTACCAGCACCACTAAAGTTTCCAGGTGTAGAAACTATGTTAAATGAAGTTGGTACAGAGCTAAGAGGATTTACGGTAAAGCTAATAGAAGCAGATCCATTGTTAAATGCTCTATTAGTTCCAACATCTGTAGCTACTAAATTTTCAGGTGGTAACGGCTTTTCATAGTCGCCTACTGCTGAAGATTTTCTACCAGTTTTTTTAGCCAATTTTTACTCCTATGAAGTAAGGTCTCCAAATACTACCCAAGTATTTGCATTTCTTTTTAAAATAGTCACGATTGACCATTGGGTTCTAATCTTTAATCCAGGGGTTCCATTTAAAACAACTCCGTTACCAGGAACTATTGTTGTCTGTCCACTGTTTGACTGCAAAACATCAATTGTAGTTCCAATTGGATATGTTAAAGCAGCTGAATCAGCTGGAATTGTTAATGTATTTGCAACAGTCATATTCATTTCAATAAGACCGTCTCTAAGATCTGCTCTATCTAAAGTATAGTTTGAAAATGTTGGGAATATGGTTGTTATCGATGGGACGCCAACTTTCGTCATTGTCCCATCTGATAACACCATTGATCCACCATGGCTAGCATCCATGGTCATAGTACCAACAACTCTGATGTTTCCACCAAGTGTTACTTGACCATTAAAGCCAGCCTCGTCTGAGACTGACAATGTCTTTGTTGCTAATTCAGCGTTATAAGGTATTCGAGCCTTATTAATAGACATTGTGTCCTCCTATTATTTTAAGCCTGTGCCTCAGTCCATGATAGACGAGAGAACACGGTTGCTGTTTGTGAACCTAGATTTGTTACAGTAATATGTAGTACGTCTGGTCCATCTGGGTAAATATTCTGTGTAGTAGTAGTTCCACCACCACCAAGAATTGAGTTACCAAGATCACGCAGTGAGCTTAAATCAACAGAGTTTGTTCCTTGAGAGAAGAATCCACCTGTTGTTTCACCGCCAGATAATGTAGCTGACTGTCCAGCATAATCTGCAATTTGTGCAAGTGATGAGTTAACTACACCAGAAGCATTACCAACTGCATTTGTCCAGTTAACACCGACGCTTGGTAAACCGTTCAAAACTGCAGATACAAGAACTGTTGGAGTACCTGTTCCAGATGCAGCTGTAATATCTAGAGCCTTTAATGTAAGCTGCATTCTATTTACAGTTTCACGAGCACCAAATGCTGCTCCAATACCATTATCTGCTGAAGGTGCGTTTCTAATTCCAAGAAGTACTCTTGTTGCACCAGCTGGCACTGATAAAGCGGTTCTCTGTCCATATGTAAAGATAAGAGACTTATCATCATCAAATCGACCATCCATGATTACAGAAGTACCCCAGTGTGAAATTGAAGATCCAAATGTTGGATATAGCAACTCACAAATTGTTGGTGCAGTTGAACTCCATGTAAACTGAATTGGAGATGTGACTCCCATTGGAGCAAATGTAACTACTGGATTATTGTTTGCTGCTGGTCCACTAAAGGTAATTTGTGTTCCATTGATTGCAGAAATATATGTTCCGTCTGGGAAGTCTTGGCTAACAACCTGCATACCTATTTGCAAAGTATTAGCATCTGCTGGGTTTGCCAATGTTCCCTTATTTCTTCCAGCATTAATTGTTAGTCCTGCGTAGGAACCAATTCCAGCTCTTGCTCTGGTTAGACCAGTAAACGAAGTTGCTGTTTTTGCTGAGTAGTTAACGTATTCATAATTGTTATTATCTCTAATAACAATAGTTCCGCTGGCAGGGAACTTAGATGTATCTGCTACCTGAATTGCCAAATCTGTTGACAACAATGTAGCTGTCATGTTTGTATATGGAGGCACTGTTGTTGAGCTATATCGTCCAGGCAAGTTACCTGAGCGCATATAAGCTTCGGTATTAACGTTATTGTTTTGCATCTTGTGCAAATAAATAATGTCTCCCTTAGGTCCTCTTACACCCCAACGGATAAATCCTGCTCCGTACCATGTGTAGTCTACATAGAACATCTGCATCTTTGATAGGTCCATTGTATATTGTGATGGTCCTGTTCCGTCTGCCTTATCCATGTTAAACTGATCTTGAGGAATTCTTGTATCAACTGTCTTAGATGCAATACAGTATTGTGATGTTGCACCTCTGTATGCTGGGGTAATCTTAAGGGCTGTATCATCAATGATTCTATCTACCTTATAAGACTGTCCTCTAAGAACAATATAATCTCCAGGAATTAACTGCTTGTTAAAGTATGTTCTAAATGTTCCGTCTGTCTGGCTAACTGTGTCATCACCATTTGTTACGGTAACTCTACCAGATAGCTGGAATGTTGAGCTTCTGCGAACTGCCCAAAGCTTTTGTCCATCATACTCAAAGAAAACACCATTTTGGTCATCAAATAAACCAAGTCTATTCTGGCAACCATACCAACTTACAATAGAAGCATAGTAATTACCAGAAGCAACTCCTGATGAAGGTGTTGTTAGTGCTGTGTACTCAAAGGAATTAAATCCAGTAATGTCGGTAATTGTAAATGTACCGTTATATGCTGTTTCATTACACCCACCAATTGCAATTACTGTTCCTGGTTGAATGTTGTGCTTTTCTTTTGTATAAACAGTTACTGTTGTTCCATTTGAAGTAATTGAATCAATTCCAGCATAAGGCTTCATAATGGTACCTGAAGATGCCTGGATTCCCTTACCTGACTGATATCTGAAATAACGACGTGTTTGACGAACTGCTGCTGCGTAGTTAGATCCAGAATTTGTTGAGAAAATAACTCCACCATCTGCTGGTCTATGCAAGAACACTGACTGAGGTCTTACATAAATTTCAATTGGTCCAGTTACGGTTCCTGTTGGAATTGCTGCTGCGAAGTATACGAATCTTGTTGGGCTTAGAATTTGTGCGACTGTAAAGTTACCATTAGGAGCATTTGTAGTAGCTGTTGCACCAGTCACAACAATTTCATTTCCAATAGACAATCCGTGTGAAATAGTTGTTGTTACATCAATTCTAGTACCACTGTAAGATATTACTGGAATAAAGCCAATTCTTGAACCAGAAAATCTTGATGCGGTGTAGATTGCTGTCTTGTTTGTATCTAAAATGCTTGTAATGTTGGTGTTATTTTTTGCAGCTGCGCTATAAACAAAGGTTGAAGTTCCTCCTCCGCTTTCTACAACAAAGTTTCCATTTGCTGCCTGAAGGTATGTATCCTGAACTGTAATAGCCTGTCCGTTTGCTGGACCTACACCAGATGTTAAGCTTACTGTCACATTTTGTGAACCAGTTGGGAATGTAATAGATCCAACATTTGGAACTGGTGTTGCGTTAGCATACGCAAATGGTCTATTGTTATATAGACCAAGATTTTCCCACTTAGTAATCTGAGTACCGTACTCAAAGTCAGTATCAATTAGAGACTGTGGCTGTGTAACACGGAACTTGTTGGTTGTATCCATCAATGTTTCTGCTGGTCTGAATGTCTCATCAAACTCATCAATTGTAATTGACAGCTTATCTGTTGTAAGCATTGATGCTGTATTGTAGTTTAGTACAATTGTAGTTAATTCTGTACCATTTGCTTCAACCGCTGTATAGGTTGTAGCATTTAAGCTTGGATCAGAGAAATTATATATGACCTGATTTTGGGTCACATTTGTAATCAAAAGCAATCTTTCTCTTGGAATTGCTTTTGGAATTGTAATTGTTCTTGTGGTCGGTGTAAATGTATACGCCGTTTCCATTATAACTTTTCTTGCCATTTACTTTACGCTCCTAATAATATATCTATCGGTCTGAACGGGTACTGATATTTCTCTACAGAGTTTACAGTTGGTCCGTTCATCACTCTTCCGTCGAATACCGACCCCTTAGGAACTGGTTCGCCAAAGTTAAGGTACCCATCAGAATCTACGTAGAATCCATCAAAAGGAATCGGTGATAACCAGTGGTTATCAGGATTTCCTAGTATTTGAATTATACCATTGATGGATATCAAAAGTCTAAGTGGGTTTGTAATCGATAAAATCTGATTATCGTATTTAGGCTGAAACCTAGACCTAGATCCATCAAATTGACTATTTATGTTATCTAAAGGAATAATATCTTGCGCCTTTGAATCAACATATCCCTTAGTAGCAGCATGGGTGTCTGCTGTAGGGGTAGGAACCGTTACGGAACCAGTAAATGTTGGTGAAGATAGATTTGCCTTTAAATTCAGAGCAGTAGCCAACCCTGAAATCTTAGATTGATCAATTGCTGCAGATGCACTAATTTCTGTATTTGTAATTGTTCCAGAAGCAATTTTAATTGCTGTAACAGATCCGTCTGCAAGCATATTTGTAGTTATTGTTGAATTTGGCAATATAACTGTGCCAGTAAATGTTGGGCTAGCTAGGGGTGCTTTAAGACTTAAAGCATTTGTAATTGTAGTAGCATAGCTTGAATCATTTCCAAGAGCTGCCGCCAATTCATTTAAAGTGTTAAGTGCCCCTGGTGCTCCATTAATTAAGCTAGTAATTGCACCAGTAACGAATTCAGTTGTAGCAATTTGAGTTGTGTTTGTATTTGCTAAGGCTGTTGGGGCTGTTGGAGTTCCAGTTAACGCTGGTGAACTAATTGGAGCATATGTAGATGCCGCAATTGTTGAGCTTAGCTTGCTATTTATTTGATCTTGAATTGATGATGTTACTCCATCAAGATATCCAATTTCTGTAGAAGAAACATTTCCAATTGTTGTATTTGTTGGAAGTGTTGCGCTATCAAATATAACGGCATCTGTTGCGTTGGCCTTTGAAGCAATTGCATCTTCTAGGCCTACTATAGAGGTAATTGCAATATCGCTACCAAGCTTATCATTTGTTACTGCACCGTTTGCAATTTTTTCAGTTGTAACAGAACCATTTGTTGGAGTTCTAGTATCTGAAAGTCTTGCGTCATTGGTGTAAACTAAATTTGCTGTATTTGATATTCCATGAACATCTGTTGTATCTAGGTTATGAGTAGATACCGCTCCAGTTGCAAAAGTTTCTGCTGCTCCCTGAGCAGAGTTAGCTGCTGTTGTAGCAGAGTTGTCTGCATAAGTTTTTGTAGCAAGGTCTGCTGTATTTGCTATTCCGTGTACATTTGTTGTATCTAAATTATGAGTAGATATCTCTGATGTAACATAAGAATGTGTTGCAAGAACTGATGTATCTGGGATACCATGTACAGAAGTTGTACTGTTGTTATGGTTATTAACAGATGTAGCAATTGCCTGATTTCTTGCAATAACTTCTTGACCAATTTCATAGTTAGCATGGTCTATAGCGTCATTCTTTGCATCAAGAATTTCTTGATTAAGTGTTGCGCTTAAAGATAATATTTCACCGTCTGTGTAAGTATTTGCATTTGATTCAGCTTGATTTGCAGCAGCAGACACATCTGAATCTGTTGCTAAAAGGGCTGTGTCGGCAATTCCGTGAACACCCATTGTGTCTAGATTATGTGAATCTATCTGGTCTGCTATTTCTCCATCAACATATGTAAATGTTGTTAGCTGGCTTGTATCAGCTATACCATGAACGTTGGTTGTGTCTGCTTCATGTGAAGAAAGAGCCTGGGAAGATGAAAGAGCTAGGTCAACAATGTCCTGACTTAAACTTGAGTCTAGTCCAGATATTGCTGTTTGTAGGTCATCTAAATAAACTATAAGTGATGTATCTGGAATGCCGTGAATATTGGTTGTGTCTGCTCTATGTGTTTCAATAGATATATCAGAATAGTCTGTATAATCAGCAATTAGTTGTGCTTCTACGGAAGAAAGATCTGCTTGATATACAAGATTAGCTGTATCAGATATTCCGTGAACATTCTGTGTAACATTTTTGTGTGATGTAATTGCTGAAGCAACGTGTGGCTCAGATGCTATAGCATAATTGTTTGTTCCGCCATCTCCAGAATATGTCCACTTATCTAATGTTTCATTCCATAAAAGAAGTGCGTCTGGCTGATTTCCTCTTTTAACTATTAAACCATAGCTTCCAGAAGGCTCTCCTGTAGCATCGCTATTTGCAACAAAGCCATTAAGAGATAATACATCACCAGAAGAATTTATTGCGGCAACTCCATCTAAAGAGTTTCTGTCTGCAACAGGGATGTAGTCATCTACTGTGTTTGATAAATCACTAGGGGTTACGTTTATATAAGGTAAAGCAGCCCATGTTTGAACTCCGTCACCTAGTTTAAAGTTTCCAGTATCGGATTCTAGTCCTAGCTCTCCAACTCTTAATACATCAGTTCCAACCCAAGAAGATGAAATCTTAGATGTAAACTTTCCAAGATTATTTTTATTAATACCAAATAATTCATCGCTACTTAAAACTTCTGTTTCATTGATCATGTATACCTTGCCAGTATGTAGATCAAAGTTTTCAGAAGAAGTCCAAGCATCTGTAGCATCGTACCAAGCTAAGTGCTTATCTGTGGTTCCATGAAGGAATATACCTCCGCCATCTGATGCTGCATCTGTAGGGGTAGCTGTATTTCCAAGCTCAATTAATTTATCTGTAATTGCTAAATTTTGAGAAGTAATTGTTGTAGTGGTTCCCTGTACAGTAAGGTTTCCAATAATTGTTGCATCTCCTCCAACTTGAAGGTCGTCTGCAATATGTACTGTATCTGGCAAACCAATTGTAACATTGGCACTTTCGGATCCTGAGCCAGTCACTTCAATTTCATTAACTGTTCCAGAAATTGCTTGTACATAATTTCCAGTTGTATCTGCTCCCAAAGAAACGGAGTTTGGCTGGATGGTAGTAGATATCTCTACGTTACCAAGATTTGTCATTGTTGCGGAGCCAGATACGTCTCCAGATATAGTAATGACAGGATCGTTAACATTAAAGTCTAATTTGTTATTAATATTATCAAATGTTACGTTGATTCCAGATTCAGAGTTTGACGAAATCATTCCGCCAACAATATCTGCAACTCCTTCTGTATTTAACTCTACGTTTCCATTTGTTACCACAAAATCTGTTGAGTCAAAAGATGCTATACCTTTATTTGTAGTAGAAGCATCTTCTCCAGAAATTGTTAAGGTTTTTGATACATTGTTATATTCTGTATTTATTCCTTCGCCGTCTACTACAATTCCACCAGCAATATCTTTGATAGTTTCGGCTACAATAGATACTTCTGCTGTTACTGGATCTACGTCAAAATCATTTGAATTGAATAATGCAATTCCTGGATTTGTATCGCTGGCAAACTCTACAGATACTGTCAAGTCTTGATTATTAAAATCATAAGAAAGGTCTACACCTTCACCTGCTTTTAACTGATCTGCTACAGCTGATTTTGTTCTTTGCTCTGTAAAGTATAAGTTTAATCCTTCTGCCAAATCATTTGTATTATGATTTGAAATGTCTGAGACCTGCCCAGTTACATTTCCTATCAGGTTAGCGTCTATTAGATTTGCTGAAAAGTTTCCGAAGGCATCTCTTTTTACTACAGTTAAAGGATCATTATCTGGTGTAGCTGAGCCTCCAACTGCATCAATTGCTCTTTGGTCTGTGAAGTATAAATTATTTATACCCTCATCAAGGTCATCTGTTGTAGAATCGGCAACACCATTTTCTGCCATAAAGCTGAATCTGTTATTTGCATCATCATAGTCAATTATAATATTTGAGTGTGTTCCAGAAGCAATTGCTTGTGCTACTGCATCTTGAGCTCTTTCTGGTGTGAAGTAATGATTGACTGTTCCTTCATTAATATTATCTGTACTATATGACGCAGATCCGCCCAAGAATATTTCATATCCGTTAATTGTTATAGAAGGATTAACTAATGCAGCATTAGGAATATTAGTTAATGTGTTAGTTGCTCCAGAAATATCCTTATTTGTTAAAGTTTGCTCTCCGTCATCAGTTACTAATTTAGCAGTATTTGCTATACCATGAATATTGGTAGTGTCATTTTCATGTGATGCAAGATTTGTTGCAACATTTGTAAAGAATGCTGGGTCATCATTTACTGCCGCAGCAATCTCATTTAGAGTATCTAATACTCCAGGTGCTCCGTCAATTAAATTATCTACTGCTGTCTTAACAAATTGTGTTGTAGCAATTTGTGTAGTATTTGTACCAGCAACAGCTGTAGGGGCTGTAGGTACTCCGTTTAATACTGGACTTGTAAGAGTTTTGTTTGTAAGAGTTTGAGAACCATCATCTGTTATTAGTTTTGAGGTATCAGCTATTCCATGGATATTTGTTGTATCTGCCTGATGGTTAGAAAGATTTGTAGCAACTGTAGCAAAGAAAGACGGATCGTCTCCAATTGCTGCAGCTAATTCATTTAAAGTATTTAATAGCTCTGGTGCGCTATCTAAAACTCCAGCTACTGCAGAGTCAACATAATTTTTATTAGCAATTACAGATGTATCTACAGATATTGTAAGTGTATTATTTGCATCATCATAAACCTTTGTAATACCATTACCAGCTGTTAATGCTTGATTAACGGCATCTTGAGAAAGCTCAGTTAATTCTGATGGAAGGACGTTTACGTATGGACGAGAAGACCAAGTTGATGTACCATCACCTATTTTTAATCTTTGGGTATCTGTTTCAATACCAACTTCGCCAGCTCTAAGAATTGGATTATAGGAGGTCCAGTTTGTTGCTGTATCTCTTCTGAGTTGAATTCTAATTGCCACTTGCGCCACCTCCATCAATTGAATTATCTATAAATACTGAATTTATGTTTTGTGAATCTGCAAAGATTCTATTGTCGTCTACATAGTTTGAATATTGAACTTCTTCCACATATCCAGAACCTTCGTGACTGTGCTCCAAGATATTCTTTGGTCCCGCAACATCGTACCAAATTGTTCCGTTATAAGCCTTTATTGTTTCTTCAGCTGTATCGTAATAAATTTGACCACGAATTGGATTTACTGGAGGAGTCTCCAGAGTAGCCAATTGTATAGGGGTTAGAAATCTTTTTGCCATTATCCGATTATTACCACCTTAAAAGCTTGCGCTGGAGGAGGAGAAGCAAACGATACTGTTACAATATTGTCTGATGTTCTTACAACATCTGCTTCTACTGTGTCATAAGATACTGCATCATAAACTTGTACAGTTACTTCTCTGGTTCCAATATTATGGGTAATTGGCCAGTTTAGTGTCGATCCATCTCCAATTTGAGAAACAAATTTTCTTGTAAGAGCATGCTGTGGGCCATTTGCAAGTCCAATTTCCCAACGATCAGATGTTTCATTCCATGTGAACAAAGCATCTTCTTCAGAGCCTCTGTGAACAATAATACCAGCATCTACTGTTGGTGCCTGATTTTCTGGCATATCGCTGTTAAGATTAATCTTGTTATCAGAGATATTTACCTGAGTAGTGTTGATAGAGTTAATTGATCCTACAACATTGAGGCTTCCGTCAATTTGTACGTTTCCACCGAATGTTGCATCTCCAGTAGCGTCAAATGTTCCGCCTACTGTAGCGTCTCCAGTTACTGATAAATCATCTCCTACTGATAAATCAGCGCCTAGAGTTGTATTTCCAGTCACATTTAGTGTTGAATCAAGCTGTGCTGCTCCAGTTACATCTAATGTTGAATTTAGATTTGTAGCACCACCAACAGTTAAAGCTGTTGAGATGTCTGCGCTTCCATTTAAATCAAGAGAGTTATTTACTGTTAACTGTCCAGCAATTGTTGCTGCGCCGTCTACATTTAATGTGCTATCTAAATCTACTGCGCCAGTTACCTTTAAAGTATTATTTACTGTTGTTGCGCCATTTAGTGTAGATGTTCCAGTTACTGTTGAATTTCCTCCAACAGAAAGATCTGATGTTCCACCAGATAGTGTTAGATCTCCAGCAATTGTAGTATTAGCATTAATTCCTACTGTACCGTTTAGTGTTGTGGCACCAGTTACTGTTACTGTAGATCCGAATGTAGCTGCGCCGTCTGAATGCAATGTATCATTAAATTCTGCATGTCCGTCTACAGTTAATGTGTTATTTAAATTAGCTGCTCCAGTAATTTCTGCTGTTCCAGTAACATCTAGGTTTCCAGAAAGCTCTACGTTTGAAGCATTAATATTTGTAACATTTAGCTGTGATGGTAGAGATAGAGTAGCGTCTCCATTAACTGCTTTTGTTACTGTTATTTGATTAGCAGTTCCTAGGATATCTGCTACATCATGTGTGTGGTCTGCATGTGCAACATACTGAGATGTTCCATGAGATACTGCTTGACCAAATTTAATTCGGGTAGTATAGTTACTATCTCCAAAGTCACCTGATGCTGTAAGCCATTCTGTCCCGTTCCAGAAGTATAAAAGGTTTTCAGAGTTATTATAATAAATCTGACCTGTTACTGGGCTAGATGGCGGTGTGCTTAAATTTTGAATTCGAGCATTTAACAACTCATTTTTATTGAGGTTAATACTCGTTACGAATAATCTTGCCATTTACTTCTCCCTTAAGACAGATATGCTGTCCCTGAAAATGGTTGAGCCATTGTCAGTGTAATTTGATTAAGACTATTATAGTCGATACCAGTTTCTAATATATCACCAGAACTAGCCTTAACAGTAACGTTTGGATTGTATCCCATGTTATGAGTAATAACTAAAGAATATACTCCAGAAACTGGACCAGTTACCTGTGCAAGCTCCCAGGAGTATGTCATTGTCATTGTGCTTAACAAATAATTTGTAGCACCTGTCCAGGAAAGATCGTTTAGCTTAGGGCCATAAAATCTTGTAGTTAGTTTGTCATAATAAAAATCGCCTTCAAGCCCTAAATTGTTTCCTGGTATTCCCTCACCATTAAGAATGGTTCTACCTCTTGGTCCTTGTGGGCCAGGAGTAGATATAGAAACCTTATTAGGGATTTCGGTTACTTTTACGTTATAGTTAGTTTCGGTTACTTTTACTGATTCGGCCATTAAATAGTCACGCTCCTACTCAATGTAATAAAACCTTCAAGCAGTTTAGTCTTATTTAAATTAGAATCAGTAATCATTAGATCATATTCTGATTTTGGATAAAACAGCTTGCTGGTCTGAGTAGGAGTCATTTTAATGGTTAATTTTCCATTAGGTCCATCTATAGTGATACCGCCTGATGGTGAGGTCAATGTAAACGCTAATTTTTGGCCACCCTTTGAATCACGGACTTGCATCTTTGCAGATGAGCCAGTTAAGTTAATAGGGTTTCCACCGTTGTCTTCGTAGTCAACGGTAAATGTGAATGTGGTGTTTTGATCCACTTCAAAGTTTTTTTGTCCTGCCATTTGCTAGTATCTCCTAAAATAGGAAAACTCCTATGCTTATTTTAGCACAGGAGCTTTCCCAATACGTTTATATTACTGCTTCTTTGTAAATCCAAAAGCTGGCTCGTTTGTATTCAAAGCCTTTAGGATTACTGGAAGTACAGCTGCGATTCCACCCTTAATCAAATCTCCTGGGTCAGTATTGCCTGTCATGTATAGAGCAATTGTGGCACCAAGAAAATGGCGACCATAGCTTGCTAACGCTGCTAGAATCTTCTCTTGCATAGTTACCTTTCCATCATTGTTTAGATCTTGTTTCATAAGACCTCCTTCTACTGGGCACTTTGCCCAGGAATTAGGGCATTGCCCTAAATACTATTCTAACATATTTTATAGGTTTTGCCATTCTAAATGACTAGAATATGGCAAGTGTTTTTGATAAATGTTGTATAGCCAGGAACCTTTTTCTGGCTCAGAGTCAATTAAACGCTCAGTATTGTTGCTGACAGACTTAGAGCTTTTTAGGGTGTCCCGCCAGACATGGATACCAAAAGAGTTTCTTGTTAAAAAATCACATACAAAAATTTCTTTAGCTATATATATTTTTTCAATATCACGATAATGTATTGGATAAATAACATTTGGCGGAATTAAATGCTTTCTAACAATACTATTGTTAACCTTATTAGAGATAAACATTTCAGTGAAAAGTCTCATTGCCAACATGTATGCGTCTGTAGTAGTCTTGTGATTAAACTTGTCTGTTATGGATATCATTTCATCTAAAAATAGCGAATTGCTTGGTATATAAAACAAAGAGTTGTTTAGCATAATTCTTGAAGGAAATTCGTCTGGTTTTTTAGGAGATATTGGTATAAACATCTTGTCCCATTTCCAGTCTGGAGACAAACAAATTACATCTAGGTCGGACCAGATGTAATCATACTTTTTCATCATCTTTAATCTAAATATATCTGCAAACTGAAAGTATTCATTTTTATATATATCTTTAAAAACTTCAGATTCTGGCATAACATCGTTAGCGTCATGAATAATTGCTTCTTTTGGAAGACGATCTGCATTACTCATATCATACAGAAAAATATGGTGCTCATGACCATTATTGATAAAAGAGTTAACAGAAAGTCTTTCAAGTCTAGTCATTGGACCATACCACATAGATGCAAATTTAGCCATTTATATCCTCCACGTTATATTGTATCCCATTCTAGCTCATTTGAATAGGGTAGATATTTTTGATATATTTTATCTAGCCAAGAGCCATCTTCTGGCATAGATTCTATCAATGGAATACCGCTTATAGAAGACTTTTTTCTTTTTAAAGAATTTCTCCATAGATGTACCGCAAAAGACTTTTTAGTTAAAAAATTGCATAAAAATAACTTATCTTTTTTATACATATCTTCTACATCCTCATAATGAATTGGATAAAATATATTTGATGGGTAGATATAAGACTTCATCGCCTTATAAGTATCTTGATTAGAAATAAAAAACTCTGTAAATAGGTTTGGGCCAAGAGAGTATTCGCTTTCCGCTTTTATAGGAGAGAATTCTTCTATCTTTCGTATTAACCCATCCATTATATTAGAATCTTTATCTATTAAAAATATTGAGTTATTTAGTGATTTTTTATCAGTAAGCTCATGATCTTTTTTGGGCATAGTAGGTAAAAAGCTACTTCCTAGATTTGTTTCAGAAGAAAGACAAACAGTATCTAGGTCTGCCCAAGCATATCCATATTTTTTCATCATTTTTATTCTAAAAACATCTGAAAACTGTAGGTAGTCATTTTTAAAGATATCTTTAAATATTTCTTTTTCTGGAATTATAGTATTTGCGTCATGCAGTACAACCTCTTTTGGCAACCCTTTGGCATTAATATCATCATATAAAAACAAATTATAAGTATGCCCGTTTTTGACAAAAGAGTTTATACTAAGTCTTTCTAATCTAGTCATGCTTCCATACCACATTGAAGCAAACTGAATCATTATGAGCTAATATCTACTATTTCACAATTGCCATCTGAAGTACAGGCCAGCGTTTGTGTTCCGCTGGTCCCGTCTTCTGTTTCGTAGAAAGATAAATCTTCCCAACGAATATTTGATGGCATCTTAGCTAGAAGCTCCAAGTATTCTTCTTCTGTTACTTCTTGATAAGGAGCTTGCTTATAAGAGTGGTCCGAATGAGGCAAGAATGAAATACCTGAAACTTCATCAAAGTGCTTATACACCCAAGCTCCAACTTCCATCCACTCTTCTTCTTTTACTGATACAGTAATTGATGGCTTGTGCTCACACCATGCACGTTGATAAACAAGCCATGTATTAAGATGTTCAATTGCTGTTAAATCATTTCTTGTAATTGCACCTTGTGGCGCCTTTACTGGGAATGAGAACACATAAGTGTCATTTGGCTTCATAAAGTCGTCTTCCACTGGAATTCCAACTTCCTTTAAGAATGTTGAAAGTGGATCTTTCTTGTCTCCACGAACTGTACGAATATAATACTGTGAATGCCATGCATGCATTCCTGAGCTAACCCCGACCAATTGAGACACTGTTCCAGAAGGCTTTACACACGTAATAGCTGCAGACTCAGGAATCCCAATTTTACCTGCCTCTTCTTTGTTAATCTCTCTTGCATACTCACGAAGAGAAGAAAGAGTTTCTTCAAGCTTTTTAATATTTTCTTTTCCAGAAAAAAACTTATTTCCAAACTGACCAGTAAGAGAAACGCCAAGAAGTCTTTCTTCTTCTGTGTTGTCCTTCCAAATCTTACGAAGATACTTAAAATCAGTTAGCGTTGATTGCCAAGTCCCAAGAATTGTTGCAAGGCGTACCTTTTCTGCAACAGTTGTAGGTGTATCCTTTTCACGTAATACGACTTCTGAAAGATTACAAAACTGATAAGGACGGAGAATAATTTCCGAGCAAGGATTTGTTCCATAGTGGATTTCAGGGTCTCTACGACCATACTTAGCTGCCTGCTTTTGCGCCGCCGCCACATTATAAATGCCACGTTCACCCGACTTCGAGTCATAAAGAGATTTCCATTCTGCTATAAACTGTTCCATCTCTGGCTTACGTGAGTAAGCAACAGAGTTATTTGAAAGTGCACGTTGTGAGTTATTCTCCCACCAGTTACCTGCTTTTGCTTGAGCCATTTCAATATCATTGATATTTGAAAGAGAAATCATGGCTGATCTACGAACTCCTCCAACAACAACAATCTCTCCGATCTTACACATCATGTCATGTGCTTCAATTGGCTTAAATTGACGACCTGCTGCTGACTTAAACTTTGCAATAGTAAAATCAAATAAGTTAATTAGTGGTTGTGGGCCAGATGATCGTCCACCCATTGTCTTTAGACGTGCACCTGCTGGACGAAGCTTGCTTACGTCAATTGCTGGAATCTGTCCAGACCATAGCAATGCAAGAAGTTCACGATATGCCTTTGCCCAACCTTGCTTAGAATCTTCTACTGTAATTACTGTTGAAGACTTTTCAAATGATTCTGGGACGGCAGGAAGCTTATTAACATACTTATATTCAACAGAGAATCCTACACCAGTTCCACACATAAGGATATACATAGTTTCATCAAATGATCTTGGAGAATCAACTGGAACAAACGAACAGTTGTATCCAGCAACATGATCACGATCTAATGCAGCACCTGCAGTCATTACAGAACGCATTGATGGCATAACATTTCTGTCATACACAGCTTGTTTAAGATCTTCTACAACCTTATTTTCTGGAACGTATCCGATTGACTTTAGGTGAGAAAGCATAAAATCAAAATATCTATCTACAGTCTCTCCCCATGTTTCACGACGGTTTTCGTCCTGAATCCATCTAGCGTATCTAGATAGGGCAATAAAATTCTCATAAGCATTATCAATTGTTCTTGACATTGTTGGGTTTCCTCTTCTTTCCGCCTAATATAAAAATGAATGTAAGGTATATTCTACCAAACTTTATTTCAGATGAGAAGGCCTTAAATAAATTTATTAAAAATATGACTAAATGAATTATTGGTCAACTGATTCCAGTTATACTCTTCATGTATTTTAGTCGACTGGGCATAATAATATCCAGAGTAAGCTTTAAAGTTTAAAGATACATCCATCATTAAATCTAGAAGATGTTTGTAATCTGGCTCTAAAACTTGGCCAGGCAAAATTGACCAAGGTGAATCTATCAACCTTGACTTTAGAGATAAAGGACCTAAAAACTTTTTATAATGACACCACTCTTCAACACAGATTACTGGCATTCCTGTTGCTAGTGCTTGTAGTGGAATAAAACCAAATCCTTCTCCATAGCTAGGATAAACCAATACATCATGATCATAATATATTTTTACAAGTTCATCATCTTCTACTTCATCATATATAATATTAATATTACTATAAAGTTGATTTGGTAATCCAACTATATTTCTATCAATTGTATTATTGTAAATTCGTGTAGAATTTTCTTTCCATGCTTTAATAGTTAATTGATACTTTGGGTTATTACCAAATAGTTTTATAAAAGCTTCTACTACAAGCTGTCCAGCTTTTCTAGGAGCTGGCTCCCCGACATGAAGAAATTTTATTACTCCATCATCTTCTCTGCGCTTTGGTTTCCAAATTGGATCAATCCCATGAGGATAAACTTTTACATTCTTTAAACCATTAGATTCAAAAACATTTGCACACCAATCAGATGTAGTCCAAACTTCATCTACATAATTAATATTTGGCCACCATGATTCTGGTAATTGAGTAGATTCCCATGGTGTATAGCTAATCTGATATTGATTCCTATGTAGCTTATATTGAAATGCCTGTGCAAAATTTATTTGAACTGGTGGTTTTGGATCTTGATAGTATACTGTGTGTCCTAAATCAGTTAATGATTTTGTTATACATGAGGTTGCATATCCGTAGCCTGTCTTATTTGCCACATTAACTCTGGGCGTTGCAAAAGAAATGTCCATTTTTTCCTAGTCGACTGGCTTGACACCTACTGTCAAGTAATGTTATTATTATAGTTCGTTATCTCTCTAAAGGAGGAAATGCCAATGGAGAATATCAAACAACGTTTGAGCGAAGTTGCTCATCACTGGGTAGTTATAGGAATGATAACATTATTTCTATTTGGTGTCCAGCCAGGACCAACTGAAACTCAAGCTCTGGTTACAAAACCAGAATTGATGAAAACAGAAAAACAACTGAAGAAAGAAACCTTAGAGAAATACAGCAATACTGTATACAAGCCTTCTGAGATGCTTACAGACAAAGAGCTTAAAGAGCTTCTGCAAGCTGTAGGCTTTGAAGGAAAAGCCCTTAAACAGGCTTGGGCTATTGCTAAGTCAGAATCTAACTCTAGACCTATGGCTTACAATGGTAACAGGAAAACTGGAGACAGTTCCTACGGAATTTTTCAGATTAATATGTTGGGTGAACTCGGCATTGATCGTAAAGAAAAATTTGAATTAAGATCGAATGTACTTTTATTTGATCCCGTAATAAACGCAGAGATAACGTATTATATGACCAAGGGCGGAGAAGATTGGTCATCATGGTCTTCATTAAATGGAGCCCGCTATAAGGAATTTTTAACAGAATTCCCTTATCAAGGATAGGAGTAAGTAATGAAGATACAAGTGGTATCTGAATATCTTACTCTAGCGAGAGAAGGTCTTGTTCCTGGAATTGAATGTCCAATGGATCAAGGCCTTCTCTTCTGTAACCAAGATTTAGAAGACAATATATTTTTTTATTGTATTTCCTGTAATTATAAGAATTACATAGGAATTGAAGTTTATAACAATCTAGAAAAGATAGTAAATGGCAATAGGTAATTTAAAAGGCGACTACATACTTGATCCAGAACTAAGAAACAATTTAATTAAAGAGATTGAATCTAAAGACTTTGTAGAAAAAGTTGGAAAATTTGGAAATTGTGGTTTTTGGATAAAAGCAAAAAACTTAAAGTACAAAACAACTGGTATGCCTGTAAGGACTGTTACTCCTAGGCTAGTTCCGTATGAATTTGGAAAAACAGAAAAGCATTACGGAGAAAATACATTCTTCATTCAAACAACTTGTAAATACTTTCATGACATGCTAGAGATACTGCCTCAAATTATATCTTTAAAGCAAAGTGGTGAAAACTTTAAAATAATTTTAGCTGCTGCTCAGCCAATAGATCCAGAAACTAAGAACTTTTATGGAATGAACAGAAATGATGATAAGGGCTACCAGCCTATACATTACTGGCTTGATATATTAAAGTATTTTAGACTAGATTATGAATGCATATATGTTAAGCCTGGTGAAGAATTTTCTGCAGATAGTAGCTATCTGTTCTACTATACAGATGCTGGAGCAAAATTTGGCTTAGGATTTAATTCTGGTCCTGCCCATCAAAGAACAAGATCAAGTGTTCCATATTTAATGAAAGATTTAATTTTTGAAAACGCATATATAATATTCCCTCTTATGTATTTTACAACTTGGGTACATGCAGATGCTTACGATGTTTTAAAAAATGCTTTACGACCCTTAATTAGCAAGGTAATTCCTGGAAGAAAAATATTTATTACACGAGACAGCAAAACGTTTGCAGATAGAAGCATAGAAAACTCAGAACGCCTCACAGCATACATGAAAAGCCAGGGATTTGAAATATTTAATCAAGAAGATTATATTTGGCAGGAACAAATTAAAAAAATAACCTCTGCTGAGGTTGTGGTTTCTTTGGTTGGAAGCGGATTTATTAATGCTTCATTTTGTGGACCAGACACAACAATGATATCTATTCACACAGACAAGTCACAAGACTTTTTAGTTTACGCAAATCAAGCTGGTAGAACAGATATTGATTTTAAAACTATATATTGTGATGCAGACGGAATAGATATAATTAATTATTTTAAAAGATCAAGAAGTAAAATTACAAGAAAGGTAATTGATGATGGAACAGAACAACCAAGAACAGAAGACTGACGATCTAGAATCAAATTTGCCTATGGTAAATTATATTATGCTCCATAGGATTTACGATCTTCTTACACTAATGGCTAATAAAATAGTGGGTAGCGAAGACGTAGAAAAAATGATACAATATCATGAGCAGGGTTATTTATTGGGCCCTAATCCTGCATATAGCCCACAAGTAGAAGAGGATAACAAATGACAAAAGATCAAGTTGTCATGTTAATGGTAGAGAAGATTAATAACGATAATCGTCTTGCCGCTGTTAATATGGAAGGAGTCCAATTGGCGGAACTGGAAAAGCAGATCCTAGCCATGGAACCTCAACTAAAGCACATGTGCGCTGGAATTTATGACATTCTAGCAAGCAAGGGCGTCATTAATTTTGACGCTTAATTAGATGTACCTGTCGTAGCTTACGCTCCAGGTATGTGACGAAAGTCACCACAAGACCCAATCGGATCCGCCTCTGATTGGGTTTTGTGCTTTATAGGCGGTATAATAAGAAATATGAAGTCTCGTCATAAAATTCAAGCATTAAACTCTACTGCAGTAAATCTAGTAGTTAGAGAAAATACTGATGCAAGAAATTCTATGTCTATTCAAAATGTTTCCGATATCGGATTTGCATATCTTGGTGCATATGGGGTAACATCTTCTGATTATGGAATAAAGCTATTTCCAGGACAGATATATACAATTGAACTTGCGTCATCAGATGATATATGGGCAGTCGGAGATTCTGGAGTATCTGTAGCCATATTTAATATAGATAGATCATGAACACATTAAATCCAGGACCAATACCTGCACAGCCTCCAGTTCATTGGAGTCCTCAATTTAAAGCTACAGGATTAACATTTACTGGTACAAACTCAAACTATCCGACATATGGATCAGCATATGTAAAACAAGGATATTTAATAACATTCTGGATACAAATAAACCTAAGCACAGTAACTAACTTTGGAACAGGACAATTACAGGTAGATTTGCCTTATCCTCCTCATGCTGGGACGATGCAGCATTTTAATGGCTGGGTTTGGTATAACCCCGTAGGTAGCCCTAATCCAGATTTAGACAATCACATAATTCTTAATGTAGATCATCAACCAGGATCTCAAACATTGGATCTACATTGGCTTGCAGGAGATACTCCAACACCAAAGCCAGTAAGAGAGTATATATTAACTGGAGCAAGCCCTTATACTCTAACTACTGCTTCAAAGATTTACATAAACGGAACATACTTTACAGATAGGTTATAAAATGACACCACATGAATTTTCAAAAATGATGAAGAGCCCATACTTTCATACAGACCATTATCGTAATGAGTCTAAAGAGATGCAGATGCAAAAACAGATAGAGTCTTTTTTCTTAAAGTGGGCTTTGAGAGCTTCTAAGCTATTTACTTGGCCAATGGCATTGCATAGAGCTTATAGAAAAAGAAAACCCTTTTAAGCTGACCTCTTAGCAGTTTTACGCATATGGGTTCTTACCCTATGACAGTTTGAACAGACAACCTCGCATTTAGCTATCTCTTCATCAATTTTCTTTTTAGACAATGTAGGAATTAGTTCCATAACATTTTTGTGCTTTATCCCACGAACATGATCAAAGTCCATAACATAATAGGGATACTGTATCTTACAATCGGCACATGGATGGCGTTCTTTATACTCTCGTATATACTTTGCCAAATTAGCTTTTTGTTTAGCAATAGAAACCTTTTCGGTCTTCATACAAGATAATTGTACTATAGTAAATTTTCTATGTACCCCTAGTTGGATTTGAACCAACGCTGTCACGATTTTAAGTCGTGTGCCTCTACCGCTGGGCTATAAGGGCTTAGTATCCACAGTTGGACTCGAACCAACGACTACCGAATTATGAGTTCGGGGCTCTAACCAACTGAGCTATGTGGATTAAGCTGGACCACCTGGACTCGAACCAGGGACCTAGAAGTTAACAGCTTCCCGCTCTGCCGACTGAGCTATGGTCCAATGTTTTTATAATACTATTTAGTGCAATTGCCGTCAATAAGTGCCAAATCGAAAAAAAATTGCGGCGGCGAGAGAAGCTACCTATTTATAACTTGTTGATATCCTAAATTATTGTAATATGTATTAAACCATTCATCCTTAGGATTTGCAATCTTAATCTTCTCCAGATGAAGCCTTTTGAAGATATCCCATTTCTCATCGGCTACAATAGGATTGTACTTGAGCCAATCAGATTCATAGAAGAAATATCTAAATGCATCATAGTGAACATGCTCGCTCCACTTGCCACATTGTAGTATAGTAAAAATTGCATATATATGTTCCAGTGGCCAGAACCAAACTACATCATGATTAGGAACTCTTTCTACAAGAGAGTGCATAGAGTCCAAAATGTCTTGGTAGTATTCATTCTCAAAGTGATCAGATAAAATGCAATCAAAGTGCTCGTCGGTAGAGAACACATTCGCATCTTCACAAATTATGGTCATATTCTCTGGTTTTTGGTTAGAGGCCAGAAAAGCTTCAATTACCTCAGGGTTCTTCTCTACCACGGTAACGTGGCTTACAGAGGGCTTAGAAGCTACCCAAAGGGCAGATATACCAAAGCCTAGACCAGTTATGAGCACTTTGCCATATGCTATATCATAATGGCTATATAGCTGCTTTATGGTTTCATTATTTTTATGTGCAACATTCATCCATCTTTCGCCCTCAACCCAAAGCTCAAATTCGTAACCAGTATCTCGAATCTCGAATCTATCGGTTACTCTAGGCTTAATATAAATCGGCGGGATTGTGGAGATATCAAACATATAACCACACTAAGTAAGATATCATACATATCCAGGCAAAGATCTGAACATAACGCTTTAACATCTACACTTCCCGCATTCACAATTAGAAGGACCTAGAAGATCTATCATATTCTGGTCGACTGAACTTTCATATTGAATCTTCTCTGGTTCATCATCTGGAAAGATGAAGTTTTCGAGATTTTCTAGGAAGCCTGACATGGTTCCTCCTTTTTCATAAATGACATATGATCATTATTCTGAATAGTTTTAAGTCTATGGCAGTTTGCACATAGTGACTGAAGGTTACTTTCGTCATTATTGAAATGATTACCGTCAATATGGTCTATATCGATCTGAGAAGGATGAACAGCTTGAAAACCACATAGTTCACATTCCTTCTTTTTTAGATAGAGTAGACCTCTTTTACGGTTCTTTCTACATGTTGAGCATAGACGACCAAATACTTGCTTTCCATCTACCCGCCCTTTTGATTCCTGCAAATTTCCACAAATACAATTACTACGTACAGTTCTTGGCATTATTTTCCCTATAGTTATATATTATATATATTATATATATAATATTTGTTTTTTCTGGATACTTCCAGATTTTTGCAATAGAAACCCTATACCCTTTATTAGTAAAAACTAAAGGAACCCCATAAATAGCAAGTTATAAGCTCGTATTTCAATGGTTGAACTCTAGAGAGCCACTGCACGAATCTGAAAGTATATGCTACACTTCCGTCATTCCGCCTTGAAGTTTAAACCCTTGATACTATCTCCGAAAACTGTTCAAGGTTTCAATTGTAACATATCGGATTTTTGTCAGTCAATAAAAAATAAAAACTTTTTTGATCCTAGTAGCTTAATAATATTATAGAGATATATAATATATTCTAGTCGACTATAAATTTAGATTTATAAAATGTTAAAAAAATTTTTTATACTAAAAAACCCTAGATTGCTCTAGGGTTATAGTGTGTAGATGGATTGCCTTTTACCATCAAAGCCAAGTTACTGTGGATTCTGGTTGATCCGCTTTTGAGCTTACCAAATGTTTAAGTTACTAACTTTACCCGTTAAGGCCATTTGTGCATTTCTCCCCGTTGTAACAGTAAGAGATATTCTGCCATACACCAGCTCTTCCGTCGAATTGCTGTTAAGAGTATTATAGCATAATGACAATATTCTAGTCAACTAGTATTTAGATCTATGAAAATGTTAATATAATTTTAATATGTATGATGCAGGATTTTAAAATGTCCGTTTTGTCCAGATAGAGCGACCATAAAAGGGCTAAATGTGATGCTAATCACACACTTATTTTTCAAAATGTCTCGAATGTCCGTTTTTCGACTTGATATTTGTCAGTCCCCCCATGTATAGTTATAGGTATAAGAAGTTAAGAAATACTTAACAAAAGAAAGGAGAACAAAATGTTCTCACTAAGTTATAAAATTCAAAGTAAGTCTGAAAGTAATGTTTTCGGTACTTGTCTAGGTATCTTGTTCGATAGCGAACAAAAGGCTTGGTCATATCTTGACCTAGTAGAAAAGGATAACTATATCCTTGAGGCTAACTTGAAAGAGTTAGAAAACTACAAGCCTAGTAAGCGTGTAGTAATCGCTACTACTAGAAGTTGGGAGTAATCCTAATGAATACTATTTCCGTAATTGTAGAGCCTAGCCACTCAATGGCTAGTAGTAACACTAAGTCTAATGAGGTTTTCCGCCTCGCTAATGGTAACTACATTAGCCGTAAGGCTTATGTCTATATGGTAGCCTCTGAGGGTCTTATCTCTCACCGCTACTTAACACCTAACGAAAGCCGTTGGGTATTCGAAAATCGTGTGAGGTAATTCACACACGACACACCCCCGCTAAGGTTGAAAATGTCACCGCCTTAGTGTAGTCTTACAGACATAACAAAATAACTACTAACGAAAGAAGAACAATAAATGACAATCACTTACTCAATCTGGCAAGGCTCTCGCCTACTATCTATCGACAATGTAGCCCATGAAATCAAGGCTATTGACCACCTAATCGACACGCTAAACGCTAGCGAATTAGGTAAGAAAGTAAAGTTTTCCGCTAATGTTCAATCTATAAAGGTAGGTAAGTAATAATGACTAAATGGGATACAATTCAAGCAGATGTAAGCGACATGTACGCACACCTAGCAGAAGAGGAGATGTACGAAAAAATGATGGCAGAAGAAGAAGATGTTTTCGGATTTGCTAAGGCTATACAGATTGACCACTTAACAGATGAAGAGGTTGATGAAATTTTCGACATGTTTGGAGATAAGTAAATGGAGATTGAAATTACATGGGAATTCTTATATATAAACTCCGATTTCTTAGGGCTCTACGCTAATATCCCGCTCTATTTACTAATCGGAATTCCCGCCCTAGTTTGGGCGTGGCGCTTAGCAATGCGAGAGAAAGAAGAGATGTAACTCACACGGATCTAGCGGCGTGTCGGCTTGACTTCAAGCTGATCCGCCCGCATCTTTTGCGGGCTTGTCAAGTCGAATTACGGCGTGTCGCAAAAAAACCCTGAGATTTGCATCACACTGTGACGCACACCACATGTGATGTGGCTCACAAAGTCGCAAATGTCCGATTTATACCCCTCAAAATGTCAGACCCCCCTGCTAGAATACCTAGTATAAAGATTAAAAAAGAAAGGGGTCAAAAATGACTCAACTAACAGAAACTCTATTCTCTACTATCGTGCATGAATACCACAATGGAGGCGTTAAGTCTTCTTATGGTTTAGATAAGGAAACTCGCCTAGAGTTGTTCCGCTACCTTATCCGTTCTAAGTCTTGCAATTGCATAAATTGCTTGTGATGTAAATCACATCAAATCCGTCTCAAAATTTGAGATTGGATTTGAAAATGTCAGACCCCTAATGTATAATTTCAGACATAACGAAAGGAAAACTAAATGTCAGCAAATGTCTATACTATCGAAAGCCTACTTGTAGGCAAAAACTACTACTCAAACACTTTGCAGGGAGAAATTATCTCAGCAGAAAAACACCCTCAACCAATTTGGTATGAAGGTTGCGAAACTTATCTTGTAGAGGTTTCACCTAATAGCGGTTATGGCACAACCTATCGAACAGTTGCCGTAAAAAATCCCGATTAAATAAAATCGAAACAGGGGCAGTTTCGTGAGTGTTCTCGCCCAATGTCGTAAGTAAGAACTCACACCAAATTTTTTAACGAAAGGAAAACTTAAATGGGATACATTGAAATTTTTAGACTTGATGAGCAAGGTGCGGGCTGGGTTGATTTATCTGAAGCAACACCCGCAGAAATGCTAGATTTAGAAATCGGACTATTTCAGGAAGGTGCTATCTAATGAACTTAGAAGAATTCAAAGCGCATGTGATCGCTCAGCGTGAAGCAAGCAAAGCGGAAGCCTTGTCAGTGCTATCTGCTACAATTTCAACAACAACAGGAAAGGAAAACTAATATGGGCAATATCTCAGAAATTATCGCCGTTGCATGTGATGAATGTGGCGGTGCGGGCTTCCTATTTTGGGGAGATGAAAACAATTATGATGTAGAGGCGTGTGAATGCGCCATAGAAGATTGGAATATCTAATGTATAAATTAACTATTGCATATGATGGCGAAAAGGTATCAACCCACCAATTTGCAGACGCTCTAACCGCCGTTCATACTTTTGACAAATGCTCAGACTATGGAGATGCAAAAGAATACGCAACTTATAATTTGTCAGAGCCTAATGGTAAAATGCACACTAAGAACTTCTATCGAAATGGAAAGGTTACACAAAAATGATGACACGCAAGGACTATGTAGCAACCGCCGAAATTCTAAACTATGTAAGCGACAAAACTCACCCAGCAGTTTTTTCTAAAATGGTTATAGATTTTGCGGAGATGTTTGCAAAAGATAATCCACGATTTAACCCAAATCGTTTTTATGAAGCAAGCAATTACAAAATTAAAAGTTTATCAAATTAAAAAAGAAAAGGACAGAAAATGAAAATACCAAATAAAGAAAGAATAAAAAAAGTTTTGGAGATTCGCCGCAGTAATGCGGCAACTCCAATTCCTTCAAAGAAAAAATATTCAAGAAAAACTAAACATAAAAAAACCGCTGTGGGCTCACAACGATTTTGGGATTAGTTGAATTTTCAACTAATTGCCCGCAAAAGCTGTGGGGGCAAGACCTGCTTTACGTCAAGTTACGACACGCCCCAGATTTTGTGAGATCAATCACAAAATTAATTTACGACACGCCGATACTCAAATGCAAAATGTCGGTGGCTTCGGCTATAATAGCGCTATCAACAAACGAAAGGTAAAAAATGATAGACACAACAAACTGGGCTAAATTCCCATTCGCAGTAGATGGCGTAGAATTCGTATCTATGCTTGACCCTAATGGTAGCATGTATCAGCAGGCTTCAAAAGTACCTACCCAAGTATTTAATTCTATGAACGAGGGCGCTATCCGTGAGTTAATCGGAAAAGTCTCTCTCATGTCTAAATCAGAAATTCAAGACGAGCTAGACCGTGTTAATGACGGCTTCGGTCAGGCTTACCTAGCCCTAGCGTAACTTGTCGGTGGGCTAGTGTATAATCTAGCCCACCACACAACGAAAGGAAACAAATGCTATCAACCGCTATCGAAGTATTAGACGCAACAAAAGAAAGTATTTTTGACGAGGACATAATGGGCATGGCAGGCGAACTACACACACGCCGAAATGAACTCTCAGATGAAATCTTTGCTAAATACTTATTTATGTATTCATCAGCAGTAGCCGCTAAAGTAGCAGATAGAGTTACTCAGGTATTGCTTACAAAAGAGCAACTAACAGAAATGCTAGAGGCACTAGATGAAATGGACAACCTATCCGAAACTATCTTAGAGGAGAACGAATAATGGGATACACAACAGCGCAAGACCTTGCTAACGAATTAGACTTAGAAGTAGCATTAGGTTATCACTTACAGGGTAATCATTACCCGCCCGTTCCGCTATCAATGGTCGAGCCTTGCATCGAGGCTATTGACGCTTATTGGGAAGAAGACTATAACCGAATGATCGAAATGCCTGAAGGCGTATCTTATCGAGGAAGTAACTACGCACCCGCTTCAGCCATAGTCGAACAGCACCACTTAGATGTGTGGCTACCTGAGTGTGATTAACCTCACACTAAATAAACTAGAAAATGTCGGTGGGCTAGTGTATAATACTCACCAAACAACAAACGAAGGAGAAAAAATGGAAATCGGACAGACATACACAACAATCAAGAGCGGTGTTACAGGCGTTATCAAGGCGGTTGATAATCACCCAAGCGGAGTTAATCGTATCTTGCTAGATGTAAATGGCAAAGAGCGTTGGACTTCTGCACCTGCTAACTAAATAAACAAACAGCAGGGCTCACCGCTTGTCGGTGGGCTCTGCTACAATAACAACTCAACCAAACAAACGAAAGGCACACAATGTCAAGAGCAATCACAGTAAAGGTGGCAACACCAAAGGTAATCAAGGCTTTGGAAACAAAGTTGGCAACAATCAAGAAAGACTATGCTGAGCAGGGTGCAAACGAAGCGAAGTATGAGAAGTCAAGAGAGAAGTGGCGTAAGGAAGTTCAAGATTTTGCTATTGCAAACATCAAGAAAGCAGAAAACTTCCGCACCAACTATCGCTCTTGGAACAACTCTCTCAATGTTGATTTTGATTTAATTGTAAAGGAAAGCGATTTCCCTAAAGAGCCTGAGCGTGATTTCACAATCATGCACCAGCACACATACAATGAAATTGTAGAGGACATCACAAATGCTCTCACAATTCTAAAGATGACAGATGAGGAAACAGTAAATGCTTCTACAATGAAGCAAATTGCTAAGTATCTCTAAATAATTAGCAGGGGGCTAGACAACCTCTAGCCCCCAATGCTATAATTCCTATCCCTACTAAAGAAAGCAACAAAATGAAAACTCGTTATCGTGTAGAAATCTATGATGATGTAAAGCAAAACGATATTACTATTCCAATGAACAATAAAATTAATAGAGACAAACTTGGCGAACTAGTTCGCAACAACTTGCATAAGTTTGATGGTGACATTCGTGCTTATCAGTATGACACAAAAACAAACAAGAAGACAGTTGCAATGTTATTGCCAATGAGTTTTTATAAGTAAGGAGAATTAAATGCGGTACTACTCAGCTTTGATGTCGACAGTAATGGGAGATGCAGAAGAACGTGCAGCTGCCCTGGAATATTTAAAAACAGTGGATCCTGAAATTTGGGATGATGTAGAAGAGGAGTAGGCCCGCAATAGCTGCGGGGTTTTCCACAGGCTTACGACAAGCTGTGGATAATTCCTGAAATTTGTGAGAATGATCACACGAGACAATTCGGACAAATGACTATCTAGACTAGTAAATGTCAGTCGGTTATGTTATACTCAATCCATCAATCAATCGAAAGGAAAAACATGGCTCACAATCTCGAAGTCGAAAATGGCGAAGTTGCTTTTGCTCTTCGTGGTGCCCCTGCATGGCACAATCTCGCTAACCGAATCTTCTCACAAGATGAGGAAGTTACAACCGCAACAATGCTTGAAGAAGCAAAGTTAGCAAATTGGAATGTTCGTTTATCTCCACTAACTGAGCACATTTCAGAAGAATGGAACGATGTTTCAAATGCTCAATTAGTTATTCGTGATAATCCATTCAATGGCGGAACTGATGTTCTTGCAACTGTTGGTAAGCGTTACAAGCCTGTGCAGAATGAAGAATTGTTTGCATTCGCAGACGCTATTCACGACGCCAATGCTGACTGCCGTTGGGAATCTGCTGGCTCTCTTAAGAAGGGCAAAGTTGTGTTCGGAACTGTAGATATTCCTCGCACAATGGTTCTTGACCCACAAGGCGCTAACGATGAGACAAAACTTTATCTTATCGTATGGACATCTCATGACGGGTCTGTTGCTGTTCAAGCAGCGGTTACACCTGTTCGTGTAGTTTGCCAAAATACTCTAAACCTTGCAATGAAAAGCGCAAAGCAATCTTTCAAGATTCGCCACACGCAATCTGTTGAAGGTCGCATTCAAGTTGCTCGTGAGACTCTTGGTCTTGCTCTTGGTTATTTCGATGAATTCGAAAAGCAAGCACAAGCACTCTACACTCAATCAATTACTGACGCTGAATTCTCAAAGTTGATTCAGACAATCTATCCTAAGCCTGAAAAGGATTCTAAGGGTGCGCTAAAGAAGTGGGAAAATAAGGTTGTTCTAATTGATGACCTTTATCATAACTCACCAACTAACGCTAACATCAAGGGCACAAAGTGGGGTGCATTCAATGCGCTAACTGAACGCCTAGATTATTTCCGCACATCTCGTGGAAATTCAGAATCCTTAATGGCGGGTGCAAGTGGTTTTGACCCAATCTTAACCGCAGAAAAAAATAAGTTGTATCGAATGGTTGCAACTTTCTAAATAAAAAAAATCCTGAGCAAGATTTAAAACTGCTCACCATTTGGTTCGTTAGCTTAGTTGGATAAAGCGCTACCCTGTCACGGTAGAGATCACGGGTTCAAGTCCCGTACGAATCGCATCTTAATATGTGAGATGGCCCCCAAAGGGTAAAGGCAGCTTGGATGTGTTACGAATCACAAATTAATTCCCTGAAAAGCTAGACATTTGTCAGTGGCATCCACTATAATAGCGCCATGTTCAAATCATATTGGTATGTATGTACAAACTGCGATGCATCTATCGAGGTGGTGTCCAAGGGAATTCATTTTCAGGACCCAACCTGTAATTGCAATGATTCTGCAGTTGTGTGGTGTCAGACCGATGTGGTAGAATCATCCACTAACCAAACGAAAGAGGAACAAATGGAAACAACAAACACTGCTCCATACTCATATGATGCCAATACATTGGTAACATATAAGTCAATTAATAATGGCGAGGTAACTTACCCTACAATAAAGGTAAATGAATTAGAGATTCATCTTGATTCATACCGTCGCCTGCAGGACCAGTTGGCAATTAGCAATGGACAGATTAGCAAGATTCTTGATAACTTGTCTGCCGATGGTTGGTACAACCCTAACTATGAAAAGTCTGAGGTTCTTAACGACCTATGCGAAATCCTTGGTCACGAGCCAAAGCAAACAGTTACAATTACTGCAACTGTAAATGTCGAAGTATCTTATGATATCCCTCTAGAAGAGGTTGAAGACTTTGATGCCCGTTACTTCTTGCAAGACAATCTAACTGTAGATTCATGGCATGGAGACGTTATCATTGAGTCATTCGATGTTGAAGATGCGGATGTAAATTACTGATGTATTTTGAATTAACTGCTCCATCTCAGTTGGCCCTGAAAAGGGCCTTCTGGGATGCCGAGATAACTGGACTAGACCCTCAATTAATTGGACCATTGACTTTCAATATTGGAACTGGTAGTATTGAGAAGGTAAGTCGCATTAGAGATAAGTTTAATTTAAAAGAAACTTATTTTAGCGAATATGAAACAACAGGTTACTAGGAGATAAAATGTCTGACTACAGAGATGGTTTTGATGACGGGTATAAGTTTGCTCGTGAGGAAATTATTGAGAAGTTACGGGAGATTGATATTCATGATATCGATACCTGGTTGCTTGACCGTCTTGCAGATATGATTGAAGGGAATAACCTATGACAACGGAAGATCTAAATAGATGGATTGGCTGCGACCAATGTGGTTCCGCCCAAGCTATGTATTTAATTAAACTATTAGATGGTGAGCTAGCTTTCTGCGGGCACCATTATAATAAAAACAAAGAGGCCCTTGACAAGAAGGCCTACGAAATTATACAATTGAATAAGGTAGAAGAAACAACACAACTAACAGAAATGGCGGAATAAAATGGGTAACAGAGCAAACTTCGTATTTGTACAACCAAATGGAGAATCAATCGTTCTATATGGACACTGGGCTGGTAATCAAATGCTTGCTAATCTAGCAGAGGCTGTAGCAAAGGCACAGCCACGTTGGTCAGACCCTTCATATGCAACACGTATTGCTATCAGTCACATGATTGGCGAGACATGGTCCATGGAAACTGGATGGGGCTTGCATGTAAATGAGATTGGCGACAACGAGCACAAGATTCCCGTAATTGATTTTACACAGCGGACGTTCAGTCTTCATCAGGAAGATGACTTCCGAAACACGGATAACAAAGTTCGTGGAATGAGCAATGAAGCAATCTTTACACAGGACCTCGCAACGTTCTGTGAGAAGTACTCAGACTCACCTCTTCTTGCTATGGTATAATATAAAAGGGCCTTGCCTTGGCCCTTCTTATATCAAGGTGCGGCTATTAGGTTCAAACCCAGTCGTTAAATAAAGCGGGATGTTTCCTTTCGTTTCTACCCTGCAGCCTTATAGGTCCCCCTTTCGAGGGGGACCTTTTCTTATGCCCGCAAAAACAGAGGGTACATTATCTCTTTTACGGAGTCAATAGAAATTTGCCTGAAATTTGGTGATCTTGACCACAAAGCTGGAAAATGTGGTGTGAAACACACCAATAATGTATTCCATTTGTCGGTGGTCTGATATATAATTGGGTCATATCAACGAAAGGATATTAATATGCCAAACTGGGTATATAACACATTAACAATTCAAGGACCTAAGTCTGAGATTGATTATATCAAGGATAGACTTAATCGTCCATTTACATTAGCACAAGAGACATTTGGTATGGGTGATATTTCATCTATGGGATTCCCCACCAAAATTGAACAGGTTGAATATAATAATCCTGTCTTTGCTTTCTTCAACATTCATTCATATAAGGATGACGGCATTACTGATGAGGAATATGCCTGCCAGCCTTCACGTGGTGGTATTGATACTAATGACCCTGATTGGTTCCGCAAGTCTGTTGAGTTTGCTAAAACTCAGAAAGATTGGTATTCATGGAACAACTCCAACTGGGGAACTAAATGGGATGTGGCTGTCCGTGATGAAGATGAATATCCAAACACAGAACTAATTGAATATAAGTCTGAGGGCGATGACAACTGGCTTGTATATAAATATGAGACTGCATGGTCTCCTGCAATTACAATTCTAACTAAACTATCTAACATGGTTCCTAACTCTCTCCTTACATTGGAGTATGAAGAAGAAACAGGCTGGGGCGGAGAATATGAGATTGTCCGTGGTGATGTAAAAGAACTAATTAGTTATGAAACACGTTGCTATGCTTGCCAATCTTATGATTGTGTTGAGTATTGTGAGAATGACTGTGGTCAATTCTGCTCTGAATGCAATGAGGGTTCATGGCGAGATGAAGAGGCTATGGCAGAATGTCAGACCCATATGTTATTATTGGAAACTACAGAAAAGGTGGAAGCATGAGTTTCTTAGAGAATGAAAATCAAATGGTAATAGACGCAACTTATCAAGAGATTGGAGAAATGCTAGTCGAAGACTGGGTTAATTCCAATTTAGATGAAGGGCAACTGTATGCAGATTTTAGATTTGCAGAAATGGCAGATAACAATTACTTAAAGGGTAGGTTTAATCTATTCTATGATTTAAAACCAGGGGACCAATACTATCTAGAATATGATGAGGAGGCATAATGTTAGGTTATGACTTAGAGGATTTAAATATAATGATCGATTCATTAGAAGAAGTTATTCAGATTGAAGAATCTTCTCAGACCCCTTCAATTTCTGATAGAAATCTAGGCGGACTTAAAACAAGTTTATCGTTCTTACAAGGCCTATGGGCAGAAGGGTATTTTGACTAATGCACGAACATAAATGGGAATGCTCAGATGTACCAGGTGTATTTACCTGTACCTGCCAAGCAGCAAGATATTATGATAGATTAACTCAGAGATACGAGGTAGTAAATGTCTAATCAATTAATCGAATACATGGGACTACACCTACTTAGTTTAGAACAAGATAGGGAAAAGCTTTCTGATGAAATGGATTTATTTGAGGAGCAGGAGTCAAATGAGTTCCGTTCTCTTGATTATGAGTATAATCAATTAATTGGACAAATTGAGGCAACCCGTCATTTATTGTCAGTGGCACAAGATATAATGGAGGCATGATGAATACTACTACTCTTGAACCCCGCCTGCAAAAACTAATAGACCTTGGTGAAGCAGGCACAGACATTCTTCATGGTGAATTGAAGAACATGATGTATGAATGCGAGCAGGTCCTTGTGCCTCTTCTGCAGAACTCAAATGAGTTGGGCTCAGATGAGAATTACGATGACACTGTGGAGCGGCTGTACAACGAAGGCTACATGGACGCCTTGACTGCTGTATATACATTAACCTATCAACTAGCATTTGCAATCAACGAAAGGGCAAAGAAGAATGGCTGAAATGGACCTACAAGAACGCACACGTATGCTTGATGTATATCGTGACATCGAAGATATCATTGAAAAGATTAGCATACTTCCTGTCGGCCAACCCCTGGTTTGGGTATATGTTTGGGATGTGACCAGGGACCTCTACAGGGATGTTCAGGAGGGCGGATATGATGAGTACTGCGTCACAGTTGATGAGGAAGAACTCTGGAAACTGTTCTGGACACAGGCAGACAAGAACGGGTTCTCCCTTGAATACGGAACAGAGGACCTGTTTGAATCTGTACGGGACTGGATGATTGATCAGGGAATCATGGAAGAATTAGAGGAGGACGAAGATGAAGACATTTAGAGTCTTTGGGCGGAAGTTCCAAGATTACTGGGTAGAGGTAGATGCTAAAGATGAATACCAAGCTATAGATATAGCAAATAGCCTTGAATCTCACAAATGGAACAAAATGGACATAGACGACATTATCGAAGCAACAGATGTATATCTAAATGATGATACATCAGATGAATATCCAAGTATGGAATCAGGGATTATTGTGGGGGGCAAATAGCTTCCTTACGGGGTATTGACAAAATTCCCCGAAACAATATATAATAAAGGTGATCAATAGAAAGGATCCAAAATGACAACAACAACAAAGCGAGCATATCTAAAGTCCAAGGGAATCACAGTCGGAGCCCGTGGTCGTTTCTCTGGAGCTGCAAAGACAGCTATCCAGGAGGCAGAGAAGAGCGGAATTAATTTCATCTCTGAAGCTGCTGCACGTAAGTCATCATCAAACAACTAAATAATTATTCGGTGGGGCTGGCGCAAAGCCAGCCCCTCTGATATAATCCAAAGGGAGGCGGAATATGACAAAAGAAGAAAAACTAGCAAACGATATAGCAAACTTAGTAGAAGACCATTGGTTCAATCCTGCCACAGTTGGACGAATTCTAGCAAATCAACCATACTACACAATCGATAGAGTTATGGAGGTCGTTGCGTGGGTTATCGAAAAGCAGGCGGGAAGACACGATGACGAATTATCCAAAAATCAACCTAGTTCAGAAGGTCTTTGGTTAGCCAAAGAACTAGATAAAGTAATAGATAGATACAAAACCAAATATGTATTTGAGAACATCAAGTTGCCTTAATTAGATATA
>Ga0315899_10000532_pt1 | contig 45912 bp, 41 predicted proteins | sample LakEriMetagenome_2_FD_203518 | JGI IMG/M metagenome (GOLD analysis project Ga0315899, IMG submission 203518) | Freshwater fungal communities from buoy surface, Lake Erie, Ohio, United States - Buoy 4 MA112 | ecosystem: Environmental > Aquatic > Freshwater > Lake | place: USA: Lake Erie, Ohio...
AGATAATTCTGGATGTCCGTGAAATTCACCGTCGCATTATCCGCATTCGGTGTAAACGTGTAAGTCCCAGAAGCAAAAGCCCAAGTTCCATTGCTCGTCGAGCCGTTACGGATTGTTACGTTGCTGTTTTGAGCCAAAGAATCTATTGGCATCAAAACAAAAACTATAAATAGTAAAAGTAAGATTGATTTTATCAGTGGATTAATTTTAAGCGTACAAAAGAACAAAAAAAATAGTAAAGTTTTCGAGCAATTAAAACATTAATTTAATTAAAATTGATCGGGGTAAAAATCTTAAATTAAATTCCTTTAAATCTATGTTAGCAGATAATGCAATAATTTAATTAACTCGTAACCATTGATTTATAGAACAGGTCTATTTTAACTGGTACTATTTTTTACAGGATGGTTTAGTCTGGCCAAAAGAGCAGTTGCAATTTAAAATAAAGTCGTGTTCAGCCAGAGATTTTTGCCCTCATGATTTTGAAATAAGAAGGCCTTCTTATTTGAACTAAGAAGTTACAAGATCTAGTAAATAGAATCAAGATAATACTAATCCAGAATTGACTACAATCTGTCTTTGCTCTTGGCTTTTGGTTTCTGGATCAAGTTAAGCGGCAATTGATTTTGATTTTAGCAGGCTATCTCTAGGTAAACTTAGAATAAAGGACAATGATTGTATAGAACTGACGTTGTATATAAAAAAACTTATCATGATCAGTAGAATTCCCTTTGTAATTGCTATACTCACACTCATTTGCGGAGTATTTATTTCTATTATTTTCGGAGCTAACGAAGATTTCTTTAAAGACAAAATCAAGGAAGGCTTAAGCAAAAATGAAAAGATCAATCTTATTCAGGATGCAGCGGAAAAAGATTCAGTATTGAAAGCAGAGAGTGATAAAAACTGGAGATATTATCAAAGATTTCACTTTCATGCAACTGGCATAGGAGCAATGGTAATGGGTGTATTACTTTTTATATCCTTTTTATCAGCTCCAGAAGGGTTAAAAAATGTTACTTCTTACGCTACAGCGATAGGTGGGTTTCTATATCCTTTTGTATGGTTACTAGCAGCAATTTATGGACCAGAACTTGGAAGAGAGGTAGCAAAAGAAAAATATGCAGTTTTCGGATATATGGGCGGCTTATTTCTAGTAGGCTTATTTCTAAGTCTGTTTATGGCCCTCAAATATCCGCTTAAAAACAGCAATAACTTGAGTTCGATATAAGGAAGAGTAAAAAATCTCATTTTAATTGATTTCCTGATGATCTGAAGTCGTATTATTTGATTTTTGAAACCAATACCTGTGTTTCATAGCTTAGTTTAGCCCTTTCCTACGGGTATTTCCGGCAAAAAATCATTGTCATCCGATAGCTATCGGATCCAGCGAAAGCTGGAACCTCATTCTGTTGCTGGTGAGCGTGTGCAGCGCGTACCATGTAATAAATTAAGAAACACACGCGTGCGCCAGCAAGGACAGCCCGGCAAAAGGACCATTTGCTTTTGAAATAAACCTGGGTGGCAGCTCTATCTTTTTTGCAATAAGAATTTCATTATATCTGTTAAATTCCCCGCAAAAAAATAGGGCAGAACACGGGGCTGTCATAAGCGAAGAGAAACAGGCCCTGCTTTCTAAAAGGAGAGAAAAACTTTAGTCGAAACGTAGCCAAGCAAGATTTTATTTCGAACTCACGTTAAATAATTTCTAATAAACCTATCCAGGTTTTCAGGAAAGAACTGCGTTTGCAACCCTCATGCTGTTTCCCGATAGAATCTTTTGAATGTCATCATCAGAATACCCCATTTGAACCATTCCTACAGTAAATAGAGGCCAATTAGTCCAGGCCATACTTTTTATCATCTCAGGAGTTTCTTTGAAATCATCTGCAGGCCAGAGTGCTTCCCAGCCTGTCCTTTCCTGCCTATAACTCGGAATGATTCTATTTTCATCCGAAGCAAATTGCGAAGTATAGGATATATCAGTACCAATTGCCACATGATCACTACCAAACTTTTTAACAACATAATCTATATGCTTCATCATCTGAACTATATCACCAGTGCCTCCTAAAAATCTGGGAATACAGCAAATTCCGATATATCCACCAGTATCTGCAATTGCGCGAATGACATTATCTGGCTTGGAACGAATATGTTTTTTAATGGCTGCTACTGTGGTATGGCTTGCTACCATAGGCTTAGCAGATAATTGAGCAGCTTCCAAACTTGTTTGCCATCCTGAATGTGCAATATCTACAATAACACCCACACGATTCATCTCTTTAACTACTGCACGGCCAAAATCACTTAGTCCGCCATTCGCTACCTCTGCACAACCATCCCCAATCACATTCCTGCGATTGTAGGTAAGGTGCATCATTCTGATGCCTAAATGAAAAAACACACTGATATATCTCAATTCATCTTCCACTGAAATCCAATCCTGGGGTAAAGGCACCCCATTTCCAGAAAAGTATAAAGCATGTCGATTTTCCTTTTGGGCTTGAACAATATCTTTCGGCGTGGCAGCCTTTCTTACAAATTCACTCATCATATCGGTAGCATGAGTAAAATGTGCTAAACGTTTGAGCAATCGCTTAATTTCATTTCCCTCTTCCCCGGCATTTTGAATAATACAAGTTACACCTGCCGCTTTCCATGCATTTTCAAACTCCTGCCGTTCTTTAGGGTTATGAATGAAGCGGGTCATTGACATATCTTCCTGCATATCCTGAATTTCCAAAATTGAGGCTTTGGAATTAATGGCAGCACTAATCTGCTGTCCGTCATAAGCAGCCCTGGGCATAAAGCCATAGCAGTCAATCACCAAAGAATTTTTATGCAATTCCAGGCCGCGTTCCAGTTGTTTCGGCGTGGGCTTTAAAATATTCTTTGCCAATTCAAAATCAGATTTAATCTGATCATCAGACTGATAATCTGTTAAGTTACCTTCAAGCTTTGAGTTAATAAGCCTGTTATGAAAAGCACTTTGATTTGACTCTGATTTCATGCTTCCAAGAACACCCTCAGAAGCTAAAGTTAATCCGGCGAGCCCACTCAGTTTAAGAAAATCTCTACGTTTAGTTTTCATAGATTTTAGTTAATAATCCTTATCATTGCGATCAATTGAGAAGAATGTGAATTTGATCAAAGAACATCCAGGGAATTAAAATTTGATGGCAAAAAATAAATGAACCATCCCGATATTTCGCTTTTACAATAAATACAATATTCCCTAATATCCCCCGAATGTAATTTACTGAGTTCAATAAATCAAAATTCCATTAAACATTTAACTTTTATTCATGCAAATTCATATACTGAAATCAAAAATTCACAGAGTCAAAGTAACAGATGCAAATCTTAATTACGTAGGCAGCATTACAATAGATGAGGACTTAATGGATGCTGCAAATATCATAGAAGGTGAAAAAGTACAGGTGGTTAACAATAATAACGGAGAACGTTTTGAAACCTATACGATTACGGGAAAAAGAGGAAGTGGTGATATTATCTTAAACGGTGCAGCAGCGCGAAGGGTTGTAAAAGGCGACGTGGTAATAATCATAACCTATGCTATTATGGAAGCTGAAGAAGCCAGAAAATATAAGCCAATTGTTGTATTTCCGAATGAGGAAAACAATCTACTGATTAAGTGATAATTTTTATTCTAATCAGAATGAGTCTTAGCAGAATCTGAAACTAAGTGTGTAATTTCAGTAAGCTCTTCATCTGTCAAATACCTCCATTTACCCATGGGAGTATTTAGTCTGATATTCATAATTCTCACCCTTTTAAGTTTAACTACCTTATAATCAAGATATTCACACATCCGACGAATTTGCCTGTTAAGACCCTGTGTTAAAATAATTTTAAACCTATTTCTGTCTAATTGTACCACTTCACATTTGCGGGTAATGGTATCAAGAATTGGAATTCCGTTACTCATTCGTTTCAGAAAGTCTGCGTTAATTTCCTTATTAACAGTAACCAGGTATTCCTTTTCATGATTATTTCTGGCTCTAAGTATTTTGTTAACAATATCTCCATCACTAGTCAAAAGAATTAAGCCTTCGCTTGCCTTATCCAGACGACCAATCGGGAAAATACGCTTCGGATAATTGATAAAATCAATAATATTATTTTTTTCAGCTTTAATATCGGTCGTACAAACTATCCCTACCGGTTTATTAAATGCCATATAAATATGTTTTTCTTCCGGAGCAGAAACAATCTTACCATCAACTCTAATCACATCAGAGGGATATATTTTGGTACCCATCTCAGGAACCAAACCATTGATGGTTACACGGCTTTCAAGAATCAGTTTATCGGCAGCTCTTCTTGAGCAGTGGCCAATTTCACTTAAATATTTATTTATTCTTGTTGACTTTGATTCTTCCATTTGTTCTTTTCATTTCAAAAATAGGCAAATAGAATTTTCCAAATAACAAGGACTTTAAAATAAATAAATTAAGGTATAAAAAAGGGATCCGACAATATTGCCTGAATCCCTTTTACAGATTATAATTGGTTTTATGTTGTCAAAAATACAAAATACTTAATATAGATATAATCAATAATAATTATATTTACATAACTAAAACCTATAATATGACTTTAGTACAATTAGAATATATTGTTGCCGTTGATACATACAGAAGTTTTGGAATTGCAGCAGAGAAGTGTTTTGTAACTCAGCCTACTATGAGCATGCAAGTTCAAAAGCTGGAAGAAACACTTGGAGTAAAGCTTTTTGACAGAAGTAAGCAACCGGTAATACCAACTGAAATTGGATTAGAAATAATAGAACAGGCAAGGATTATACTCAGAGAAAGTCACAAATTAAATGAGCTGATTAGTAATCAAAAAAATACAGTAGCAGGTGAGCTTAAGATTGGAATCATCCCGACCATTGCCCCTTATCTTATGCCAAAAGTGATAGCAGCATTCATGTCAAAATATCCGGATGTACAATTGCAAATATGGGAATATATGACTGATCAGATTGTTCATGACTTAAAAAACGGACTTCTTGACTGCGGGATTCTTTCAACACCAATTGAAGATAAAAGCCTTAATGAGACTCCTCTTTTTTATGAGTCATTTGTGGCCTATCTTTCAAAATCGAGCCCTCTAATTATTAAAAAAAACATCTCTGCAAAAGATATCAATCATGAGGATCTTTGGCTTCTAAATGAAGGCCATTGCATGCGAAACCAAATTTTAAATATCTGTAACAGGAAGAAAACAGGAGAGGTAAAGCCGCTTGAATACAATACTGATAGTGTTGAAACCCTTAAGCGCATGGTTGAGCTGAACAAAGGTATTACACTTTTGCCCGAGCTCTCAATAAGTGACTTTTCTATGAAACAGCTTGATCGGGTCCGGTATTTTAAATCACCTGAGCCAAGCCGGGAAATTAGCATAGTTACGCATAGAAATTTTCTAAAACGAAAACTTATAGTAATCCTGGAGAAAGAAATTATAGAAGCTATTCCAAAAAGAATGCGAAGTAAAAAGAAAAAGGAAATAATGGATATAAATCCTAACTAATCTTTAGTCTGGATTTTGAGATCAGGAAGACAATCAAAGCAACAAACACGATAACCACAAAAATACCAATATAGGCTCCAGCTGTAAAAATACCTGCAATAAGGTCACAACCAGATAAATTGGGATAAGCTAAAAAGACGACAAAGAATTAGTTTTTGATAGCTAATTATAACTGAAATGGTGATGAATATTTCTACACATCACCATCCCAATTATAATACCAAATAAGATTATTTTGCTTTCGCGAAACGATCAGCAACAGCGTTCCAATTCACAACATTCATAAATGCTGCAACATAATCAGCGCGTTTGTTTTGATATTTAAGATAATAAGCATGCTCCCAAACATCCATTCCTAAAATTGGAGTGCCTTTTACCTCAGCAATATCCATCAAAGGATTATCCTGGTTTGGAGTAGAACTTACCTGTAATTTTCCATCAGAGCTAACAGAAAGCCAAGACCATCCAGATCCGAATCGGGTCATACCTGCCTCAGCAAATTTTTTCTTGAATTCATCAAAAGATCCGAAGGCAGCATCGATTGCCTTAGCCAGATCCCCTGAAGGAGCACCACCACCGTTTGGTGACATTACTGACCAGTAAAGTGTATGATTGAAGTGACCTCCACCGTTATTTCTAACCGCCATTGGGTACTTTGAAATACTTTTCATCAAATCTTCAATTTTATGATTCTCTCCTTCAGTACCAGCCAATGCCTTATTTACATTGTCAACATATGCCTGATGATGCTTTCCATGGTGGATTTCCATAGTCATCTTGTCAATATGTGGTTCTAAAGCGTCTGTTGCGTAAGCTAACGCAGGTAATTCGAATGCCATAATTTTATATTTAGGTTAATAATATTTTCTTTAGCAAATATAAGACCCAATTATTAGAAATTGTTCAATTTGTTGTCATGTTTTATTTCTCCTTGAAATAAAGAACTCCCTCATAAGCAGTGCAGCATCAGCAGCCATTAGTCCGGAGATTAATTCTGTTTTAGGATGGAGTATACGATCACTAAATTGTGAAAACCCTCTCTTCTCATCAGCAGCTCCATAAACAATTCGGCCTATCTGAGTCCAGTGTGCCGCACCTGCACACATCACACAAGGTTCAATAGTTACATAAAGTGTGCAATCTTTCAAATATTTGCCACCAGTATAATTTGCTGCTGCTGTAAAAGCCTGCATTTCTGCATGAGCTGTTACGTCATTCAATTGTTCAGTAAGGTTATGCCCTCTTCCTATTATTTTACCGCTATGTACAATAACTGCTCCAATAGGAACTTCATCAAGAGCGAGAGCCTTATGCGCCTCTTTCAAAGCTTCTGCCATAAAAAAATCATCCTGGCCTTGTTCAGGCTTGTCTGTAAAACTCACGTACCTCATATTAATTTTGAACCATTGGGAACCGGGCGCTCTACTGAAGCGAGAACAATATAGCCATCAGTATCTGTAAATCCTGTCAATAAAAACTCAGAGTGAAAATTAGCGATCTGCTTTTTGGGGAAGTTCAAAACACCGATAATCTGCCTTCCTATCAATTCAGATTTTGAATAATGTCTGGTGATTTGAGCACTACTCCATTTCAAACCCAAATCTCCAAAATCGACCTTTATTTTGTATGCCGCCTTTTTCGCCTCTGGAAAATCAAGCACCTCAAGAATTGTACCTACCCTCAATGCTACCTTCTCAAAATCGTCCCAGTTTATTTCTTCCATGTTCAAAGGTAAGTTGATGATGGGATTATTCAAAAGGATTTATATCCAGGCACCTGTACCGTCATTTCGATGAGCGGCCTGAATTATACTCTTTAAAAATAGTTTAAACGCGAAGAGAAATCTCATGATTAAAAGCACAGCATTAGATTAACAGATTTCTTCACAACACGAATTTCAACCTCAAGAAGAAAATACTGCCCATGTGTTCGAAATGACGGTAGCGATAACTATCCCCCATTATTAAGACAAGAACGGGTAAATCAATGAGATAATGTAAATTTGCACCATGGATTCTGTAAGATTAAAAAAAGGTAAGGAAAAAGCTGTCAGACAATTACACCCATGGGTATTTTCGGGTGCGATAGATCACATAAAAGGAAAGCCCGAAAATGGGGATATCATCATGGTTAACGACAGCAATAATGAATTCCTTGCCTATGGTTTTTTCAATAATCAATCTCGGGTTGCCATTCGGCTACTTGAATGGAACTTAGAAACTGAAATCAATGAAACCTGGTGGAGAACGAAAATCAAAAATGCAGTAAAACTCAGAACTGATCTGCATAACAATCAAACAAACACCTATCGCTTAATTTTCAGTGAAGCAGATTACCTGCCAGGCTTGATTGTAGACCGATATGCAGATTTCCTTTCAGTACAAATATTAACATCAGGAGTTGAACGAATTAAAGATATTCTGTTGGATGAACTTCAAATCTTATTAAAACCCAAAGGCATTTTTGACAGAAGTGATGCTTCAGCCAGGGCTCATGAGGGAATGGAAGCTTCTTCCGGAGGAGTTCTGCTCGGATCAGCACCTCCTGAGTTTGTAAGTGTTAAAGAAAATGGTATAAATTATCAGGTAAATATTGCCGAGGGGCAGAAATCAGGCTTTTATTGTGACCAGCGTGATAATCGCAAATGGGTTTCAGAATATGCTAAAGGAAGAAAAGTGTTGGATTGCTTTTCCTATTCAGGAGGTTTTAGTCTGAATGCCATGAATAACAAAGCATCTGAGTTAATAAGTGTAGACAGTTCGGCACTTGCCCTAGAAACCCTCAAAAGTAATATTGAAGTCAATAATTTTCAGAATATCCCACATCGGCAAATACAATCTGATGTAAATAAGCAATTAAGAGTGTTCAGAGAAGAAAATGAAAAATTTGATCTTATCATACTCGATCCGCCTAAATATGCACCATCAAGGTCGGCATTGACCAAGGCCTCCAGAGCCTACAAAGATCTTAACCGAATGGCTATGCTTTTGTTAAATGAAGGCGGCCTTTTAGCCACATTTTCATGTTCAGGAGCTGTTGATATCAGCATGTTCAAACAAATTATTGCCTGGGCAGCACTTGATGCAGGCAAAAATGTACAATTTATCCAGCAATTTTCTCAGGCTGCCGACCACCCAGTAAGGTCATCCTTCCCTGAAGGGGAGTATTTAAAAGGCTTGCTTTGCAGGGTAATTAGTACTTAAACAACTAATCTTCAGGTACATTCTTCAGCTGAACAGGCTTCTTACCCTTGTTCATTTTCAAATTGAGCATTTCTACCAAGACCGAAAATGCCATTGCAAAGTAGATATATCCCTTTGGAATATGCTGGTCAAAACCTTCAGCTAAAAGCGATACTCCAATAAGTAAAAGGAACGATAAAGCTAGCATTTTTACAGTCGGATGTTTATTTACAAATTCGCTGATGGCTCCTGCTGAAAGCATCATCACAAAGACCGCAATAATTACAGCTGCAATCATTACTTCAATATGATCAGCCATCCCTACAGCAGTTATCACAGAATCAAGGGAAAAAACAATGTCTAAAATAAGTATCTGAATAATTACCCCTGAGAAGGTTACAACCGCCTTGCCATCTGATTGATGTTCAGCGCCTTCAAGCTTATCATGGATTTCAGTGGTACTTTTATATATAAGGAACAATCCTCCAATGAGCAAAATTAGATCCCGGCCAGAGATAGCAAACTTCTCAAATAATTCACCTTCGCTTAAGCCTATCCATTCTCCAAAATTAAATAGCGGACTAGTCAAGGTCATGATCCAGCTTAATGAAAGCAGCAATAAAACACGGGTTATCATAGCCAATGCTAAACCAAGCTGGCGGGCTTTCTTCTGTTTCTTAGCAGGCAATTTAGAAGCCATTATGGAAATAAATATGATATTATCTATTCCAAGTACTATTTCAAGTACTGTTAATGTGATCAATGATACCCAGATTTCAGGATTTGCTAACCATTCCATATTTTTTTTACTTTCCTCAAATGTAGATATAAAAGCTTTTAGAAATAAAACAAAAAGAGCATCCTTTGAACATAAAATATTGGGTTTGGTAAAAATCTAAGCTCAATCTAAGTAAGTTTATAAGGTAGGTTTATCATCATGCATATAAGGCTCCTGATAAAAAATTTGATTTTGGAAAGCAATAGCGTGTGGTATAGAATGGTCAGATATTTATGCAGACTTACCCAGGTAGTTTTTGCCCATAAATTCCTTTTAAACTGAAAGATTTCTTAGGAAAAAAGTCGCCGATGTGACCTCTAAGTCATATTAAAAGCTTTATAAGTAAAATTTTCCTCAATTAAAAAAATCAGGATGTTTAAGTCTGATTTTTGTGTCTGAATAAGTAAAAACCTGATTTCTAATTAACAGGGTAAAACACCATGGTTATAACAACGCATCAGATTAGGCTCTGGAGCAACAATAATTTGTCTTTTGAAACCAATACCTGTGTGGTGTAGGTCAGTTCAGCCCTTTCCTACGGAGTAGTTCCGGCATGAAATCGCGTTCTATTTCAAATTTCAATTAGCCGGAAGCTACCTCCTTCGGCAAGGTTTATTTTACCCAATACTGTTTTTCATCGGGAGGGGAAGCCCGATCAAAGGACCACCTGCAATTTGAAATAAACCCGTGGCAGCTTTAGCTTTTTGCGCGGGCAAAAATTATATCTTACAAAGCAATTTATGGGCAAAAACTAGGGCAGAACACGGGACTAACGGAACCGATGAGAAACAGAACCTACTTTCTAAAAAAGAAAAAAACTTCAATCTAATACAGAGCGGGAAGCTTTTACATTAATCTTGGGTTAAAAGAAAAAATCAATTCAGTTCATCTACAACTTGACTCATCGTTAAATCGATAAATAAGAATCAACTGCTTCAATGGCGTTTTGCAACCTTTCTTCCTCTGATCCTGAAATTAATGAGTAAGTTGCACCAAGAGCTTTCAGTTCCTTATGCCACACTTCCATGAAATGTTCCCTCATGTGCGGAAAATCACGAAGTGGGTCTTCCTCCCAAGGAAGATCAATGTCCATTAATAAATAGAAGTCATATTTGTGTAGTGGAAGCTCATCAAGTACTTCCTGCGGGGTGCGGCCAAACATATGATCGCTCCAAATCTTGACTGTTATGAAGGTTGTATCACATATCAGAAGACGATTGGCTTGAGAAACCATTTGCTCTTCAAGCTCCAGCTGCCCCCGGAACATATTGATTTCATCTTCCCAGGTACATTCAGCGATCAGCTTTTCACAATAACCCCGGGCATATTCTGGTACCCAAACCGTATTGTAATGCAAGGCCAGTTGCTGGGAAATAGTTGATTTTCCGGTAGATTCCGGACCAACAACCGCTATTTTGATCAATCTATTATTTAAATCCTCAAATTTCATCATAACAGCTAAACAATCTGATCTTGTCCAATTAAACCTAAGCGAGTATTTTTATACTCCTTACGCCAGTCGCGATAGCCAACGGCTGCAATTACAATATACAAAGCATACATTAACGCAGTAAGATGTAAATCCTTACTTATATAAACTCCCACATAAATAATGTCTACGAATATCCAAATCAGCCAGTTTTCCAAAACCTTTCGTGCCAGAAATACTTGGGCAACCAGACTGCAAGCTGTGCAGAAACTATCTATAAATGGAAATGAAGCATCAGTTCCCGCGTAAAGGAAATATCCTAATCCCGCAGTAAAAAGAATGATGGCTAATACCGACAGAATAATTTCTTTATGACTAATCGATGAAACAGGAACTTTTTGATGCAACTCTTTTCGACTCCAGAAATACCATCCATAAAAGTTCATTACAAGAAAATATACCTGTAAACCCGTATCGGCATATAATTTGGATTCAAAAAAGATGAAGATATAAATCAGAACGCTGATAATCGCAATTGGCCAGTTCCAAATATTATTTTTCGCAGCCAGATAAACACATAAAATACCAGTAATTACCCCCGATGTCTCGAGCAGACTTTGATTTTTAAACCAATCAATAAGTACAGAAACTATATACATCAGGCCAAATATAAAACACACTGACAATAATCTGGCTTCTGCTTACAATTTTACTTGCTTGTATTTGGTGCGGCATTAAAGTCCATACTTGCTTTAATTGTTATATCTGCATTGGTTACGTCACGTTTAACATATTCCAATCTGATACGAACAGTTGATTCTTTGATAAATTCATCAAGAAGAATTGTAGTATCAGCATCGAGCATAATACTGCTACCAATGGTTGATGCTATGTTATCACGTGTTGCAATTAATTGTTCCAGAGAACTATCTCCACGTGAAATGTAGATTTTTAACGATTTAAATACCCCAAAACTTTGACCTGAGGGAAAGGTGGCCTCGAGTTTTACAGTTGATAAACGTATATCTTTAATAGCCTTAGTATTCGAACCTTGACCTGTAAAAATCTGGTCAAAACTACTCGCCTGACTTGTAACCGATTGTACAACATCAGTACTGCTAGACAATGGAACACTTAAAGTAGCCGTATATGGAAATGTTGAACGCACTATAGATTGAATAGCTGAACATGCACTTAATATTGCGGCACTTAAAACAAAGGCAATAATTGATCTTTTCATGATTGTACGATTTTAAAAGAGTATTTATTCTGATGAATAATGGTTTTTAAATTTATGTTAAAACTACATTTCCTTGTACAAAAAACTAGTTCCATTGCTTGAAAAACAGCGACAATTTTTACTTAGTTCAAAAACTTCAGATATAGCTTCTAACAAAATACCCGTTTCAGGATTCTTTTCTATTTAAAAAAATAATGAATGTAAAAACAGTCGAAAAATGCATAATATTATATAACTTTGCATCCCGACAAAACAGTCGGGATTTTTGTTCTTCACAGCATATTTATCTCCTCTTTTGTTAATAAAAAACTAGAACTTTAGAAGAATTATGCCATTAGACACCTCCATCCAATCCATCCTGATTATCGGTTCAGGACCCATCATTATCGGTCAGGCTTGCGAATTTGATTATGCCGGATCCCAGGCTGCACTTTCTTTAAAAGACGAAGGAATTAAGGTTTCTATCATCAACTCTAACCCCGCCACCATCATGACGGACAAGGTTATTGCAGATCATGTTTATCTTCTTCCCTTAAATTGTGAAAGTATTGAACAAATACTTAACGAACAGAAGATTGATGCAGTGCTACCAACCATGGGCGGACAAACAGCTCTAAACTTATGTAAAGAGGCTGAAGAAAGAGGAATCTGGGAAAAATATGGTGTAAGGATAATTGGTGTTGATATTGACGCTATTGAAAAGACAGAAAATCGGGAAGAGTTTCGTAAACTGATGGTAGAAATTGGAGTTGGAGTTGCCCCATCAAAAATTGCCAATTCTTTCCTTGAAGGTAAAGAAGCCGCACAACTTATCGGTTATCCACTAGTAATTCGCCCTTCCTACACACTGGGTGGTTCAGGAGGAGGCTTTGTTCATAAAAAAGAAGATTTTGATCAAGCGTTAAGCCGTGGTCTTCAGGCTTCCCCCACTCATGAGGTTCTTGTAGAAAAAGCAGTTTTAGGATGGAAAGAATACGAGCTTGAGTTATTAAGAGATGGAAATGATAATGTGATTATCATCTGTGTAATTGAAAACTTCGACCCTATGGGCATCCATACAGGTGATTCAATTACTGTTGCTCCTGCAATGACACTGAGTGATCGCTGTTATCAGGATATGCGTAATCAGGCAATTCACATGATGCGATCTATTGGCAACTTTGCAGGTGGTTGTAACGTTCAGTTTTCGGTAGACCCGGCTACGGAAGATATCATTGCAATAGAGATTAATCCAAGGGTTTCACGTTCATCAGCACTTGCATCAAAAGCAACCGGTTACCCGATTGCAAAGATTGCATCAAAACTAGCTATCGGCTATAACCTTGATGAAATTGAAAATCAGATCACTAAAACTACTTCTGCATACTTTGAGCCAACCCTCGATTATGTGATTGTTAAAATACCTCGCTGGAACTTCGACAAATTTAAAGGTGCCAATTCAGAACTTGGACTTCAGATGAAATCTGTTGGAGAAGTAATGGCTATTGGACGCACATTTATTGAAGCTCTTCAGAAAGCCTGCCAGAGTTTGGAAACAAACCGTTTGGGATTAGGCGCTGATGGCAGACAAAGCCGCAACCTGGAAGAGATCATGCACAGTCTGGAACACCCAAGCTGGGATCGATTATTCCATGTTAAGGATGCCATGAGTCTGGGAGTTCCGCTGGAATCCATCCGCAAAATTACACATATTGATAAATGGTTCTTGGTTCAGATCCTTGAACTGGTTAATTTAGAAGCTGAGCTTAAACGCTATTCACTAAATAATATCCCTGCAGATTTCTTTAAGACATTAAAACAAAAAGGTTATGCCGACGCTCAAATTGCATGGCTGCTAGGAAATGTGACGGAAGATGAGGTGTATGATCGGAGAAAAGAACTGGGAATTAACCGCGTATACAAAATGGTTGATACCTGTGCGGCAGAATTCCCGGCGCAAACACCCTATTATTACTCAACTTTTGAGGATGAGAATGAGTCTGTCGTCAGCGATAAGAAAAAAATTATCGTCCTTGGATCCGGCCCTAACCGCATTGGCCAAGGTATAGAGTTTGATTATTCCTGTGTTCATGGATTATTGGCAGCAAAAGAAACCGGATTTGAAGCGATCATGATTAATTGTAATCCTGAAACAGTCTCTACTGATTTCAACATGGCCAATAAATTGTATTTCGAACCGGTTTTCTGGGAACATGTACGGGAAATTATTGAACTTGAAAAACCTGAGGGTGTCATCGTTCAGCTTGGCGGACAAACTGCTTTAAAAATGGCTCAAAAGCTGCATGAAAAAGGTATCAAAATCATCGGTTCCTCTTTTGACAGCATGGACATCGCTGAAGACCGTGGGCGGTTCTCAGACCTTTTGAAAGAAATGGATATTCCTTATCCTTTGTATGGAGTTGCCGAAAGTGCTGAAGAAGCTATTGAAGTAGCTCATAAAGTTGGTTACCCTGTACTGGTCCGTCCGAGTTATGTTTTAGGCGGACAAGGGATGAGCATCGTGATCAATGATGAAGACCTTGAAAAAGCAGTTGTTAAATTACTAAGAAACCTTCCCGGAAATCGCGTGCTCATCGATCATTTCCTGGACAGAGCAGAAGAAGCAGAATCTGATTCGATTTCAGATGGCGATGATTGCCATATCATTGGTATGATGGAGCATATTGAACCTGCAGGAATTCACTCGGGTGATTCTTATGCTGTATTGCCTCCATTTAACCTCTCCAAAAAGGTAACCGATTTAATGGAGGAGTACACCAAAAGGATAGCAAAAGCATTAAATGTAAGGGGCTTATTAAATATTCAGTTTGCTATAAAGGATGAAAAGGTATATGTGATTGAAGCCAACCCAAGAGCTTCCAGAACTGTTCCATTTATTGCCAAAGCTTACGATGTTCCGTACATCAATATTGCAACAAAGATCATGCTTGGTACCAATAAACTGAAAGATTTTAAGATCGAACGTAAACTTATCGGGTATGCCATCAAAGAACCGGTTTTCTCTTTCGATAAATTCCCTGAAGTCAAAAAGGAATTGGGTCCTGAAATGAAATCAACCGGTGAAGCTATACGCTTCATTAAAGATCTCGAAGATCCTTATTTCAGACATCTGTACAAAGAGAAATCAATGTACCTTTCTAAATAAGATGAAAGCTGAAAGGCTAAAGCTGAAAGCCTAAAGCTAAAAGGCTAAAGCTAAAAGAAAAAAAGGCCTGCAGAATTAATCTGTGGGCCTTTTTTATTCAGGGGATTTTAAAATTGTCCATCAATCCTGAATTGAGTAAATAAAAATCCGAAATTGGATTTTTCTATTGCATCTTTAAATATCGATTAATAAACCATTCATGAATAAATTGAACATCGATCTTTCCAACAAATCAAGTCTGAAAATTGGACTTTTTGGCATCGGACTGGATACCTATTGGCCGCAGTTTGAAGGTTTGAAAGATCGCCTGGAAGGCTATTTAAATACAGTCGGACAAAAACTGTCTGATATCCATCCTACAATAGTTAACGCCGGATTGGTAGATAATCCTGATAAAGCCTTTAAGGCTGGGAAATTATTTAAAACTGAAGATGTAGATCTGATATTTCTATATGTCACTACTTATGCCCTGTCATCAACCGTTTTGCCTGTAGTGCAGCGGGCCAAGGTTCCTGTCATTATTCTAAATCTTGCTCCTGAGGCCTCAATTGATTACGCTTCCTTTAATTCGATGAGCGACCGAACCAAAATGACCGGTGAGTGGCTCTCCTATTGTTCGGCCTGCTCCGTACCTGAAATCGCGAATGTATTTAATAGAGTAGGGGTTAAATTCCATCAGATTACTGGAATGCTGCACGATGATGAATTATGCTGGAATGAGGTAACAGAATGGGTTCAGGCTGCTAAAGTTGCTAATATTATGGCATACAATCGTTTGGGATGTATGGGCCATTACTACAGCGGTATGCTGGATATTTACACAGATCTTACTCAGCAATATGCTCACTTCGGAGGCCATATTGAACTTATTGAGGTAGAAGAACTGGCTAGCCTGAGAAGAGCGGTGAGTAATGAAGAATTGAACGAACGCCTGAAACTTTTCAATGAGACCTTTGATGTACAATCTGATTGCCCTCAAGACGAGCTGCGCAAGGCTGCAATCACCTCTGTTGCCCTAGATAAACTGATTACAAAACACCAGCTTGGTTCAATGGCCTATTATTATAAAGGCACAGGAAATATTGAAAATGAAGAAGCGATATCTTCTATCATTTTAGGCAATTCACTACTTACTGCAAATGGGATACCTGTTGCAGGTGAATATGAAATTAAAAACGTTCAGGCAATGAAGATTATGGATTCATTCGGTGCAGGTGGCTCATTTACTGAATATTATGCGATGGATTTTAAAGATGATGTGATCCTGATGGGGCATGATGGTCCGGGTCATATTGCCATTGCTGAAGGTAAAACCAGAGTGCGACCGCTACATGTTTTTCATGGAAAAGTGGGTAAAGGCGTTTCGGTGGAGATGATGGTTAAAAATGGTCCGGTGACACTGCTTTCGGTAGCGGAAAAAAAGGGGGGCGGACTAATGTTTCTGGTAGCGGAAGGTGAATCAGTACCGGGTCCGATTCTTCAGATAGGTAACACCAACAGCAGGTATAAATTCCCAATAGGAGCGAGAAACTTTGTCAATAACTGGAATAGTTATGGTCCTGCTCACCATTGTGCCGTTGGAATCGGACATATCAGTTCGAAAATTGAAAAGCTTGGTCAATTATTGAATATGGAGGTGGTTAAGGTGTGTTAATAATTACATTTCGAACTAACACTGTTTAAAAAAAAGGAGCTATCCACATAAAAGATAGCTCCTTTTATATATCCTAAGGGAAAATTAGTTCATCACTACAACGCCCTTTGCTTCAAAAGCTAGTTGTTGCTTCGGACTTGTAATTGCAGCAATTTCTGCTTCGCTCTTTCCAGCATCTTCAGCGTAATGCCTCAGCTTTTCGACTGAAGTAGTATCTGTATAGGCAAAGCCATCCAGTACGACTTCCTTGCCTCCTAAATCTTTTGGCACAAAAATCTTGTAATCTTTAAAAGTGACTCTCATCTCATCGCCATTGTCAAGGGTCATGGTCATCCAGCAGCCTTTTTCCTGACATACCTCTTTCACAACACCCTTGATTTTCATGTCCTTTTTACTTTCACCCTTCATTTCAGTTTGAATAGATGCCAGTTCAATTACCTGATCATTTTTTACAGAATCACCGAAATAAGCAGTGCCATTTACAATTTCGATTGTTTGCGTTTCAGTTTTCGGACTATTGCATGATGCAAGTATAGCAAGGGCAATAACAGAGAATATCATCTTATTCATAATTGATAATTAGTTTATACAAAATTGATAATAAAAATTGTGATTATTCATTTTATGAAGGAAATCACTGTTGAAGTAGGAGGTCAGACCTCAGTCCTCAGACCTCACTCTCCCTACCCAAACAAAGCATTAAACACTTCTTCAACCTTAGCTACGGTTTTGATCTTTATTTTATATTTCTGCCATTCAGGTTCCGTTTTTACACCACGGCCAGCCGGCAGATTATATTTAGAAATAAAAATTTGTTCAAATCCAAGTTTTTCAGCTTCAGCAATCCGCTGTTCAATTCTGTTCACAGCCCTGATCTCACCGGATAAACCCACTTCTGCAGCAAAGCAGATTTTAGAATCCACGGGCATATCCTCATGTGAGGAAATTATCGCAACGACAACAGCCAGATCTATGGCAGGATCTTCAACTCTTAGTCCGCCTGCAATGTTCAGAAATACATCTTTGGCACTCAACTTAAAACCGCATCGCTTTTCCAGAACCGCAAGCAGCATGTTTAATCTCTTCGTGTCAAAGCCAGTTGCAGACCGCTGAGGCGTTCCGTAAGCAGAGACGCTAACTAATGCCTGAGTTTCAATTAGCATAGGCCTGAGGCCCTCTAGCATCGCCGAAATGGTGATACCGCTAAGCGGTTCATCTCGTTGCGAAAGCAGAATTTCCGAAGGATTAGATACCTCTCTTAGTCCGCTACCCTGCATCTCATAAATACCCAGCTCTGAAGCAGAGCCAAAACGGTTCTTAACCGCCCGTAAAATCCTGTAAACATGATGCCTATCACCTTCAAACTGCAGAACAGTATCAACCATATGCTCGAGAATCTTCGGACCGGCAATCATTCCATCCTTGGTAATATGTCCGATTAAAAATACCGGAGTACCGCTTTCTTTTGCAAAGCGAAGCAACTCGGCAGTACATTCCCTTACCTGTGAAACACTACCAGGGGTAGATTCAATATGGGCAGAATATAACGTTTGTATGGAGTCAATAACAAGCAGATCGGGTTGCAAAATTTCGATCTGTTTGAATATATTTTGAGTAGAAGTCTCCGTAAGAATATAAGTATCAGCTGAACCAGCATTTTTGAGACCTGAAGGATTTAAAAGCCTTTCTGCCCGCATCTTGATCTGTTGCTCACTTTCCTCACCAGATACATAAAGTACTTTTAACCCTGGTAAGTTGAGAGCTACCTGGAGCATAAGAGTAGATTTACCAATACCTGGTTCACCTCCAATTAAAATGATAGATCCGCTTACTATTCCACCGCCCAATACCCGGTTTAATTCTTTGTCGGGAGTAATCAGACGATTCTCTTCAGAATAAACAATTTCATGAATAGCTGCGGGTTTGTTGGAACGCTGGGTACTGCTAGAACCACTCTTCCAGTCGGGAACAGAAGCTCCTGCTTTTTCTATTATTTCTTCTACAAAAGTGTTCCATTGGTTACAGGAGGGGCATTTTCCTAACCATTTTGCAGATTCGTATCCACAACTTTGACAGAAATAAGCGGAACGGGTTTTAGCCATGGGATAAATGAGCAAATGTGAGAATTAACAAATGTGAGAATTAGCAAATCTAAATTAGTAAATGTGCAGCTATTTACGTCTGCACATTTGCTAATTTCCTCATCCGATAACTATCGGATTGCTAATTATAATTTAATCTCCTCTTCCTTAGAATTCAGAAAATGGAATTCAGTGAGGTAATAAGAAGGCACTGCCTTAACTTTAATCCACTTACTAAATTTAAAGAACCATTTACACTGAATGGAAATGAATCCTTTTTTAATGTAAGCTTCAATGTAAGGATGTACACATAAAGTGACACTGCTTTCATTCTGCTCGTTTAGAATGTAGTTCAGGTTGTTCTCAATATCGTCCATCAAAATGATACTCGCTTTGATCTCACCTGTACCATCGCAGGCAGGACATTTCTCATTAGTTACGATATTCATCTCAGGCCTAACACGCTGACGGGTCAACTGTACCAGACCGAATTTGCTTGGAGGCAAAATGGTATGCTTGGCGCGGTCAAGTAACATCAGATCTTTCAGGTGATCAAACAACTCCTTACGATTCTGAGGTTTGTGCATATCGATAAAATCAATTACCACAATACCACCCATATCACGCAATCGTAACTGCCGAGCAATTTCCTTAGCAGCTTCCATATTGATCATCAGCGCATTTTGCTCCTGATTCTCGGTATTTGCTGTCCGGTTACCACTGTTAACATCAATTACGTGTAATGCTTCAGTATGTTCAACAACCAAATACGCTCCACCAGGTAGATTAACAGTCCGCCCAAATGCTGATTTGATTTGCTTTTCAATACCAAAATGTTCGAATATCGGCTCTTTACCACGGTACTGTTTAACGATCTTCTCCATTTCTGGAGAAATCTCATGAACATACGATCTGATCTCTTCGAATAGCGCAGGATCTCCGATATGAATATTCGTAAAATCAGTATTTAAGATGTCACGAAGAATTGTGGAAGTACGTCCCATCTCTCCAAGAATCTTTTTGGAGGGTTCTGTATTTGGAAGGCGGGTAGTAAACTTTTCCCACTTGTCAATCAAATCCAGCAGATCTTTCTGTAACTCAGCAACCCCTTTTCCTTCAGAAACCGTACGAATAATTACCCCGAAGTTTTTCGGCTTAATGCTCTCTACAATTTTCTTTAGACGGTTACGTTCCGTATTACTTTTAATCTTTTTAGAGATTGAAATAACGTCCGAAAAGGGAACAAGAACGGCGAATCGACCTGCAATTGAAAGATCTGAGCTTAAGCGCGGACCCTTAGTTGAGATCGGTTCTTTGGCGATCTGAACGGGAAGCAACATGTTCCGGTTCAGTATCTCTGAGACTTTTCCGGATTTACTGATATCCGTTTCAAGTCTGAAACTATTGAGCAGTTTATCTTTATAACTGCCATTCTTTACAATTTTTGTAAGCTTAAGCAGTGATTGAACCTGTGGTCCAAGATCCAGATAATGCAAAAAAGCATCTTTTTCGTAGCCTACATCCACAAATGCAGCATTCAATCCGGGCATGATTTTTTTGATCTTGCCTAAATAAATATCGCCAACAGCATAATTGTTGCTGACCTGCTCTGTGTTTAATTCTACGAGTTGCTTGTCTTGCAGTAAAGCAATAGTAACCCCACTAGGGGATGAATTGATAATTAATTCCTTTACCAATGGCTAAATTTAAGACACCGGTTAAGAAAACCGGTATACGTTTAAAACTAGGAAATAAATAAAAACAAAAAATGATTTAAACCTCCGGCGCAATTAAGCGGGAGGTTTAAATTATTTTTCAAGTCTGCAATTTGATCTGAACATAAGGAACAGATTAAAAATCAGACTATTTTTTCTTATGTCTGTTTTTTCTCAAGCGTTTTTTACGCTTGTGGGTAGCCATTTTATGTCTTTTTCTTTTCTTACCGCTTGGCATAATGTTGTGTTTTAAAATGTTTTATAATCTAATTACTTAATTCGTTTACTTTCCTGTCCACAAACTGGCTCATGTTCGGGTCAGCAGCAATTTCTTTAGTTTTAAGGTAGGCAGCAATCGCGTCAGACTTCCTATCCATATTTTCATAACTTGAAGCTAAGTAAAACCATGCTTCTGCACTTGGAGCGATACCAATAACCGTTTTGAAACGTTCAACAGCTTTATCAAACTGACCTGATTTCATAGAGAACAAACCCAGGTTCAGGTTGGCCTTCAAATTTTTCGGATCTTGTTTTACTACATCCAGCAACAGGGTAATTCCCTGCATTGGATTTGGTGTTCCTGTTACGTATGCTATTCCCAACCCGGTTTTTACTTCCAGTGTATTTGGTTTAATTTTATCAGCCTTTTGATAAGAACTGATGGCCTTTTGAACCAGAGCCGGCTGAACAATTGTGTCCATGCTTTGCTGATAGGCATCAGTAAATTTATCTCCAGCTTTTAACCAGGAATCAAAATTTGGTTCCTTTTCAGCCATTAACTCATAGTAAAAAGAAGCAGGAGTACTTTGATTTACATCATCCCATTGCTGAGCCAGCTGCTTTTGAATACTAAGCTTTTCAGATTCACTCGAGTTTTTTAATTGAGCTTCAAGATCTGTAATCTGCTTTTTGAGACCGGCATTTAAACTTTCCTTTGCGGTTAAAGAAATGTCTTCAAGAGAAACTTCTTTAACTATTGCTGCTTCTTGCGCCGGTCCGGATGCATTTGAAGCCGCAGCGCCTTCGTTCGGCTTAACCAAACCCTGAATATCTAAAGAAAGCATAAGGCCCATGAGTACTACTACTGAACCGATAACTATAATCTGCTTTCTTTGTAACATTCCGTCTGATTAAATTGATTATTTATTACCGCCTTTTACTTTCTCAACAAAGATCTTAGCAGGTTTGAAACTTGGAACGAAATGCTCAGGGATAATGATTGCTGTATTTTTTGAAATATTACGAGCAGTTTTCTCTGCTCTTTTCTTCACTACAAAGCTACCAAAACCTCTCACGTAAACATTTTCGCCATTTACCATTGAATTTTTGACAACTTTAAAAAACGCTTCTATAGCTTCCTGAACATCTACCTTTTCAATTCCTGTTTTGTTAGAGATCTCTGTAATGATTTCTGCCTTGGTCATATCTAATTTTATTTAATTTATTGTAATGTTATTCTAATTGTTTTGGGGTTGCAAAAGTATTGGTTTTAATTCAATTTGGGAAATAAATCTGCTTTTTTTTAAAACCAAGTCGCTATAAAACAAATAGTAAGGTATTTTTGCTTCACAAAAGAGCAAAACTCAACAAGATCAATGACGTTTTCTGAAGAAATTATTAACTGGTACCAAAAGCATAAAAGAGATCTTCCCTGGAGAAATACAAATGATCCCTATATAATCTGGCTTTCTGAAATAATTATGCAGCAAACGCGCGTAGAGCAGGGGATGCCATACTTCAATCGTTTTGCCGAAAAATATCCAACTGTAAAACATTTCGCTTCGGCTACAGAAGAGGAAATATTAAAACTCTGGCAGGGTTTGGGATATTACTCAAGGGGCAGAAATATGCATCAAACTTCACAAGCAGTAATGGAAGAACATGCCGGCTACTTTCCTAAAAATTATGATTCACTGATTCGTTTGAAGGGAATAGGAGAGTATACAGCAGCAGCCATCTCTTCATTTTCATCAAATGAGGCTAAAGCAGTGGTAGATGGGAATGTATTCAGACTGCTGTCAAGGTACTTTGGTATTGACACCCCAATCAATACAGGTAAAGGAAAAAAGATTTTTACTGATTTGGCAAATGAACTACTGGATCAGAAACAAGCAGGAACCTTTAATCAGGCCATGATGGAGTTTGGATCATTACAATGCAAACCTAAAAATCCGGATTGCTTGCAATGTACTTTACAAAGTTCATGTGAGGCGCGACTTAGAAATAAAATCAATGACTTGCCAGTAAAATTAAAATCACAAAAAAGCAAGGATCGGTATTTCAACTATATTGTTGCGATTAAAAACGACAAAGTTCTGGTTAATAGACGCGGCTCCGGAGATATCTGGGAAAATATGATCGATCTTCCACTTTTTGAAACAGACTCCCCGATTGAAGTTCCGGATCTGATCCAATCAGAAAACTTTATTAAAGCTTTTGGTAAAAAAGTGCTGGTTCGTTCGATATCTAAACCCGTAAAACATATTCTAAGTCACCAGAAACTTAATACCAGTTTTATTCAAATTGAACAATTCACAGAAGAGTTTATCCCGGAAAAATCCTGGTTCTACGTAAGCAGAGAAGAATTTGAAAAATTGCCTCAGCCAAAACTAATTTTCCAATTCTTCGAAAATTTCTTTAAATTGTAATCAAACCAACTCTTTTAAATAACATGTCAGGTATTAACAAAGTCATTTTAGTTGGACATTTAGGTAAAGATCCTGAAGTCCGACATTTAGATGGGGGAGTTACTGTAGCTAGCTTCCCTTTAGCAACTTCAGAAACCTATAACAAGGACGGCAGAAAAATAGAGCAAACTGAATGGCATAACATTGTTATGTGGAGAGGTTTAGCTGACATTGCCTCTAAATACTTGCAGAAAGGTAAGCTGGTTTATATTGAGGGTAAATTAAGAACGCGTTCTTTTGAAGATAAAGAAGGTCATAAGAAATATACTACAGAAGTTGTTGCAGAGAACTTTACTATGCTGGGCCGCAAAAGTGATTTTGAGGGACACGGTGAAAATAGTCAGCAGAAATCTGATGATGAGCACGGGAGCAATAATCATGTCATTGCAAAAGAAGATCAGCCAATGAATTATGAAAAGGGCGTTGAAGATGATTTACCGTTTTAGATCGGGGTTGAGAAGCTGCCCTTAATTTAACCTGAACTCGACATAATATTTAAAACCACATAGAAACATAGCATTTTATAGCTTCTAACCTACTAGATACAGATAGTTTTGAAGCTTAGCTTCAATCTATGTTTCCTTTAAAGCATATTAAATTCAATCTATGTGGTTATATCTTAATCTTTAGATACTTTTAATGCCGAACTCACGTTAATTTGCCTTTGCCCTTGTAACTATTGTAAAACACAAGTTCTATACTCTGTTTTACTTTTACAAGTCTAAAGGATAACACCAACCATAGGGAAAACAAGTCCAAAATAATCCTTAAAATTTTTATTAAGAAATGATCGGTAATGCTTTTGGCTGCCGCCAGTCCCGTGATCCATTGCAAGCCCGGCACAAGACTCTGGATCAAATGAAGTTATTGCTGGCCGGGGCTTTCCATTTCTCCTGGGTTTAGGTACAGCAAACATCACCAAGCACAAACTATCTTTGAGTGATCGGTTTCGATTTTATTTGAAACAAAATAGCCCGGAAAAAATCCGGGCTATCAGTATAATTTGTAAGAATTTAAGAGATTCCTATTTTACTTGCATATAATCAAGTGTAAGTCCGGCCAATGCTTTTACTCCCAACTTAAATGAGCTTTCATCAATCATAAAATCAGGTGTATGATGAGATGGGGCAGTTTTAGGGTCCATTCCCTTGGGCATACCCCCTAAAAAGAAAAAGAGCCCTGGCACTTTTTCCTGAAAAAATGAGAAATCTTCAGCTCCTGTTATCGGTGGTATAAGCTTCACATTCTCTGCCCCTGCTACTTTTGCAAGGCTGGGAATCATCTTTTCAGTTAGAGCGAGATCATTAAAAGTAACCGGATAATGATTACTGTAAGGAATTTTTATTTCAACTGTTGCACCACCAGCCTCTGCCGTTTTGGTTGCAATGGTTTTAATCCGGTCAATTAGCATTTTCTCATCTTCCACACTTAGAGACCTGATCGTTCCCAGCATCTCTGCACGTTCAGGAATGATATTAGAACGCACTCCCGCGTGTAATGAGCCAATTGTTACAACTCCAGCGTTTTCAGTGACATTCAAATTACGGCTTACAATAGTCTGTAAATTATTGATAATTTGTGCTGAGATCACAATCGGATCAACCGATGCCCATGGAGCGGCTCCATGTGCCTGCCTTCCTTTCACAATAATCTGCATATCATTTACTCCAGCCATCATTCCGCCAGGACGATAGGTAATCTTTCCGGCTTCTGTCTGGGCCCAAATATGTAATCCAAAAGCTACATCTACTTTAGGATTTTCGAGTACCCCTTCTTTAACCATGAGTTCAGCACCTCCTTCCACGCCCGGAGCAGAGCCTTCTTCTGCAGGTTGAAATACAAATTTCACAGTACCTTTCAAATCGGCTTTCATTCCGGCTAAAACCTCCGCTACACCCATAAGTATGGCAACATGTGAATCATGACCGCAGGCATGCATAACCCCTACTTCCTGTCCGTTATATTGGGTCTTTACCTTTGAGGCAAAAGGGAGTGAATTTCTTTCAGTAACAGGCAGAGCGTCCATGTCCGCACGAAGGAGAACCACCGGACCAGGTTTTCCACCTTTCAGGATACCAACAACGCCTGTTCTTGCCACACCTGTTTTTACTTCAATTCCTAAACCTTCCAGATGTTTTGCGACAATTCCGGCAGTTCTGGTCTCATAATTACCTAATTCAGGATGCTCATGAAAATCTCGACGCCATTCGATAACCTTGGCTTCAATATTATCTGCTGCGGTATTCAGCTTCGATTTTACAGGAGCCGTTTGAGAAATTGCAGGTATAGAAAACAGGCATAAACCTGCAAACAATAATTTATTCATGTTATTTGATTTGTTTTTAAAAGTAAGGAAATTATAAGAAATTCAATACACTCATCCGATCTGTTTAAGGATCTCCTTGAGCTTGTGAACATGCAGCCCATCGGTTTCTATGGTGCGGTAAGGCTGTGAATTCACAGGATCAATACTGCTTTCAACCAGCTTTTTGGCAGTGGTGTGAAACTCATAAGCACCGGTATCAGCGGCAATCTTCTGTAAATTCTGGTGGGTTATTCCCGAACCGGGCATTATATTAATCCTGAATCCAGCCTGCCTGACCAGCGATCTTAACTTTTCAGTTCCTTCGAAAGCGGATTCCTTACCTCCTGAAGTCAGTACCCGATGACATCCCAGTTCAATAAGATCTTCTAGCGCCCCTTCCATAGAAACGCAGCGGTCAAAGGCCCTGTGAAATGTAATCTCCATTTCTCCTGCAAGCGCAATCAGCTCAGCACATCTTTCCATATCAATAGTAGAATCCTTCCTAAGCATTCCGATAACAATACCTTTGCATCCCATTTCCTTGCAACAGAGCACATCTTCCCGCATTATTTGAAATTCATCCTTAGTGAACACAAAATCACCGCCACGCGGACGAATAATTGGAAAAAATGGAATTTCTAATTGTATTTTACTTTGCAAAATCATCCCATAGGAAGGAGTAGTACCTCCTTCAGAAAGATTATCACACAATTCAATCCGGTCAGCTCCAAATTCCTGAGCAACCAGGGCTGAACTGATACTTCCAACACAAATCTCGAGTTTATAAGACCTGAAAATTGAATTATTTGCTTTCATCTGATCTGATTCTGGCCTAAGTTCATACATTATAGAACTTAGTATATTGGTAAATACCTCAATGTCAGCTTAATAATAGCTTGGCGATTTTATTAATTGCCTTTGATCATTTTGATCGCACACCGCAAAACTGAAGCCTTTTTGAATCGCATATCCACCAAACTGGCCCTTTTTATTCAAAGCTAGAAAACCCACCTGAATTTGTTTTGCTGTTTCAGGTTTCTTCCTGATTATGCGCATCACTGCTTCTTTACAAGCCTCCTCGGGTAAATAGCCTTGTCTCATCAATTCAACAACCAAAAAACTACCTACATTTCGAATCACTTCCTCGCCTACACCTGTTGATGTTGCACCTCCAATTTCATTGTCAACATAGAGTCCGGCACCAATGATTGGCGAGTCGCCCACCCGCCCATGCATTTTATAGGCCATACCGCTGGTTGTGCATGCACCAGACATATTCCCTGCTGAGTCAATAGCGAGCATGCCAATGGTATCATGGTTATATTGATTGCCGGGTAATTTCGCCGGACTAAATAATCTGTTTTCAACATTAATTTCCGGATTGTACTTTGCAGTTTTTAGCCATTCTTTCCATGCTTTTTCTGAGGAAGGGGTCAGCAGATTTTCCTTTTTAAACCCTTGCTCAAGTGCAAATTGCAAAGCTCCGGCACCAACCAGTAAAACATGTGGAGTTTTCTCCATAACCCTTCTTGCAACAGAAATGGGATGAATGATATGCTCCAGTGCGGCTACACTACCACAATTTCCAAACTCATCCATGATGCAGGCATCCAATGTTACCCTGCCATCCCGGTCTGGTAAACCACCATATCCAACCGATTGATTATTTGGGTCAGCCTCGGGAACATGGACTCCGCTTTCGACCGCATCCAGAGCTCTGCCCTTATTTTTTAATATTTCCCATGCTGCCGCATTCGCAGCGATTCCAAAATCCCAGGTTGAGATTACAATTGGTGATCCAGCAAATACTGAATCAGCCAAAGGTTTTCCAAGGGATTTATTTCCGGATAATACTGAAGCTCCCGCTAGGGAACTACCTACTATAAATTTACGGCGACTGATCATAATTAAAGTTAAGTAAAGATCTTGTTCACAGAAATAATTAGAAACAAAAATCCCCTTAACTTGAAGCATCAGGTTAAGGGGATTTAAAATTTAAATCAAATAAATCTATACCGTTGTTCGGATTTTCAATTCTTTTAATTGCTCATCTGCAATCGTAGAAGGTGAATCAATCATCACATCTCTACCAGAATTGTTTTTTGGGAAGGCTATAACATCCCGAATTGAATCTAGTCCGGCGAAAATTGAAACCAGCCTGTCAAAACCAAATGCAATACCTCCATGTGGTGGAGCACCGTATTCAAAAGCATCCAGTAAAAATCCAAATTGCTTCTGAGCCTCCTCTACACTGAAGCCTAGGTGTTTAAACATCAGCGACTGTAATTCTCTGTCGTGAATACGAATAGAACCACCACCGATTTCTGTACCGTTTACTACCATATCATACGCATTTGCACGAACCTGACCTGGGTTGGTGTCCAGCATCGATATGTCCTCAGGTTTTGGCGAGGTAAATGGATGATGCATGGCATGATATCTGCCACTTTCTTCATCCCACTCTAAAAGAGGGAAGTCAAGCACCCAAAGTGGTGCAAATTTATCTTTGTCGCGAAGGCCTAACCGATTCCCCATTTCTAGCCTAAGTTCGTTTAGTTGTTTGCGAACTTTATCGGTTTGCCCTGCCATAATCAGGATCAGATCACCCGGTTCAGAATTAAAAGCTTCAGACCATTTCTTCAAATCATCCTCATTGTAGAATTTATCTACTGATGATTTCAAGCTTCCATCAGCGCCGTGACGCATGTAAATCAGGCCTGTAGCTCCAATTTGAGGGCGTTTAATAAAATCTGTCAGTTCGTCAAGCTGTTTTCTGGTATACTCTGCACAAGCTTTCGCATTGATACCGATAACTAACTCAGCCTGATCAAAAACAGGAAAAGTGGCCTCACCCCCGCCTCTCCAAAGGAGAGGAGCCTCGGAAACAGGTAAATTTGCGTTTTTTAGTTCCACAAATTTCATGTCGAAGCGAGTATCAGGCTTATCTGAGCCATATAAACGCATTGCATCCGCATATTGCATTCTTGGAACTTCTGCAAGATCAACACCTTTCACATTTTTGAACAAGGTTCTGATAAGTCCTTCGAAAACATTTAAAATATCTTCCTGCTCAATGAACGCCATTTCGCAATCTATCTGCGTGAATTCCGGTTGTCTGTCAGCACGAAGATCCTCATCACGGAAACATTTTACGATTTGAAAGTATCTATCGAAACCAGAAACCATTAATAATTGCTTAAAGGTTTGAGGCGATTGGGGTAATGCATAAAATTCGCCCGGATTCATGCGGCTTGGAACCACGAAATCACGTGCACCCTCAGGCGTAGACTTAATTAATACAGGAGTTTCAACTTCAATGAAATCCATGCCATCAAGGTATTTCCTAACCTCCTGGGCCATTTTATGTCTTAAAACCAGGTTATTTCTAACCGGATTACGACGTAAATCCAGGTAACGATATTTTAATCTCAGATCATCACCACCATCTGTTTCATCTTCAATCAAGAAAGGAGGAAGTTTAGCTGCATTAAGTAGTTCAAGTTTCGAAACCTTGATCTCAACTTCGCCGGTAGCCATTTTCAGGTTCTTGTTTGAACGCTCAATGACTTTTCCACTAACTTTTATTACAAACTCTCTACCAAGTTCACGTGCCTGTGCTCTCATTTCTGCGTTATCGTCTGAATTGAAAGTAAGCTGCGTAATTCCATAACGGTCGCGCATGTCAATAAAAGTCATTCCTCCAAGATCGCGCGATTTCTGCACCCATCCGGTTAGAGTAACTTCCTTATTCAAATCAGCTATGGTTAGTTCGCCGCAAGTATGTGTTCTTAGCATAATTTTATTCTAATCCGCAAAAGTACAGTTTTTAGAAAAATGATAAGTAATTTATTGATTTTTTGTAAAAACGATATAATGTCTTGCCCAAAAAATGGCTTTCAGACTATTTTGTTAGGAAACACTTACAAAAAACGCAATTAAAAGTCCAATCAAAACAATGGAAGAAACTATACTTTGAAGTAGTAATGAGATATTCCTCGTCAATCCCAGGCTTCCCAGTCCGATTTGAATTAGCTTTTGTATACCAAAAAATAAAAGCACATAAACCCCGAAAAAAAATAGATTTCCAAATTCCATAATCCCTTTGAAGTTGTATTTGCCTTCATCTATATAAAAAGCAAGGAGCGTTATAATTACTGAAATGAGTAAAGGAAATACCAAATCCGATTTGAGTCTTAACCTAGTTGATCTCATAGTTTCATTTTATAGTTTGGACTAAAATATCAATTTTTCTATATATTTGTCCCATCAACAGGGGTGCCTTGTTTGCGAAATCAAACACAAAAACAGGCTGAGAATATACCCATCTGATAGTTGAGAAGTTATAGTTGAGAGTTGAGAGTTTCCGAACGGAGCTTTTAGCTTTAAGCTTTACCCTTTCAGCTTGAAGAGCACCTGATCCGGATAATGCCGGCGTAGGGAGGTAAGAGTTAATAAGCTGCATATAACCCCATTATGCAGAATTTTTAACTAAAAAAATTAATTAATTGAAAAAGTTATTCATCATCGCCATGGCGATTCTGATGCCTTTATTGGCTTCAGCTCAATTTTCTATTACAGGAAAAATATCAGAAAAAAATTTAGGCTTAGCGCTCAAATCTGCTAGTATTAGCTTAGCAAATCCGGCTTTATCGACCCGAACAGATTTAAACGGAAATTTCAGCTTTAAAAATCTAAAAGCAGGGAATTACCTGATCAAAATTACTTACATCGGTTATCAGACTCTGGAAAAATCGATCAGTCTTGATGGTAGTATTAATCTAGATCTGGAATTGATTCCTAACAATCTGCTTGCAGATGAGGTACTGGTCAGAGCTACCCGGGCATCCGAAAATTCAGCAAGCACCTACCGGAATATCAGTAAGGAGGAGCTTGAAAAAAATAATCTAGGTCAGGATTTACCCTTTCTCTTAAACCAGACTCCATCTGTGGTTGTCAGTTCGGATGCAGGGAATGGAATCGGTTATACTGGCATCCGCATCCGCGGAAGCGACCCAACACGTTTAAATGTCACCATAAATGGTATTCCATACAATGACCCTGAAAGCCAGGGTACCTTTTGGGTGAACCTCCCAGATTTTGCCTCATCGGTAGACAATATTCAGATACAAAGGGGTGTAGGAACATCTACTAATGGTGCGGGCGCTTTTGGAGGTAGTTTGAATATACAAACCACAACCAAACAGGATTCTGCCTATGCTGAGCTTAACAATACTTTTGGTTCATACCAAACCTTGAAAAATACCATTAATGCGGGAACCGGACTAATCAATAATAAGTTCAGTTTTGACGGAAGATTATCCCGAATCAAGTCTGATGGGTATATAGACCGCGGTTCGTCCATGCTCAAATCCTATTTCTTAAGTGGGGCTTACTACGGTAAAAAAGATCTGATTCGTGTCAACGTTTTTTCAGGATCTGAAAAAACCTATCAGGCATGGAACGGAGTACCCGAAAACCTGCTCAAAACAAACCGGACCTTTAATGGCTTCACTTATGATGACCAGACTGATAATTATACCCAGGACCACTATCAGTTTCTGTATTCACATACATTTTCTGATAAGTTTTCGGCTAATACAGCCCTTCATTACACTTACGGAAGAGGCTATTTCGAGGAATTTAAGGAAGATCAAAAGCTGGAAAATTATGGCATCAATCCGGCAATTGTTGGGGCAAGTACCATTGATAGAAGCGACCTGATCAGACGCCGCTGGCTGGACAATAATTTTTATGGCCTCACTTACTCTCTCAATTATAATCCCTCAAAGGAACTTATTTTCACTTTAGGAGGAGCGTATAATGAATATGATGGCGATCATTTCGGTGAAGTAATTCGTGGTCAATTTGTTCCAATAGGTAATACGATTTCTCCATACTACAAGGGAAATGGTTTTAAAAAAGATTTTAATACTTATGCCAAGGCCGATTTTGAACTCGGGAAGCTGAAGTTATTTGCCGATTTACAGTATAGAAGTGTTAGTTACAGGGTTAACGGAACCGATAAGAACAGAATGAATTTAGATCAGGAAGATCTTCTGCATTTTTTCAATCCGAAATTCGGTTTGAGTTATACCCTAAATTCCATGAACAATGTGTATGCTTCAGTTGCAGTTGCCAATAAAGAACCAAACCGCGATGATTATATCAATTCTACACCGGCCAACAGGCCATTGTCAGAAAATTTGCTTGATATTGAAGCAGGGTATCGGCTTGGGGGTAGCAGAATTAATGCCGGAATTAATGCTTATGGAATGATCTACCGCAACCAGCTTGTTCTGACCGGAAAAGTGAATGATGTGGGTGAATATATTCGTCAAAATGTTGAAGACAGCCATCGCTACGGTATTGAAGCTGATACCAGATTACAGATTAATAATAAATTAGCCTGGACTGTTACCGCCTCAATAAGTGATAATAAGATAAAAAAATTCACAGAATATGTGGATGATTATGATAATGGTGGACAAATTGTCAATAATTACAAGAACACTGATCTAGCATTTTCTCCAAATTTTATCGGATCCGGCGAATTGAGTTGGCAGGCTCACAAGAAAACTGAAATTGCCTTGTTAAGCAAATACGTAGGTAAGCAATACCTGGATAATACCTCTAATTCGCAAAGAAGCCTTGATGCATTTTTTGTAAATGATCTACGATTAAGGTATAATACTTCATTCAATGGGGTAAAAAATATAGGAATAACTTTAATGGTTAATAATGTGTTTTCTGAACTTTACGAAGCGAATGGATATACATTTAGTTATTTGTATGGTGGAGATTTTACCACTGAAAACTTTTATTACCCGCAGGCACCACGTAATTTTTTACTTGCCCTAGGTTTGAAATTTTAATTAAGGCTGACAGTCCCGGTCCCGGATTTGATCCGGGATGATCCGGGATAAACCCTGTCAGCCTTACCCTGTCAGCGTTAAATAACTATTATGAAAAAATACATCTCCAAATTCCATTACCTGACCCAGGATCTTCCACATCGTAGTCATGTTGAACAAACAGCAATTGCCTGTAAAGCTGGAACTAACTGGGTTCAGTATCGTTGCTTGACCAAGTCAGATGCTGAGCTTATTGAAGAACTGCATCAGGTAGCATCGATTTGCGACGACTGGGGAGCTACGCTGATTCTCACCAATCATTATCATCTGCTGGATCAGGTGGATGCTCAAGGGGTTCATCTAGAGGATATGCAGTCAGATTTTATTAAGATTCGTGAAATTATCAGTGATGAAAAGACCCTTGGAGCATCAGCCAATACCATTGAAGATATTCAGCGAATCTATTATTCAGGAGCTGTAGACTATATCGGTTGCGGACCATTTTCGACAACTAATACCAAGCGAAATGACTATCCATTGCTTGGTCTAAATGGATATGCTGAACTGATAGTTAAAATGAAGGAAAGAGGCATTGAAATACCAGTTTTAGCGGTTGGAGGAATCAAAATTGATGATACAGATCATCTTCTCCAAACCGGAGTTCACGGGATTGCAATTTCAGGTTCTGTGAATCTGGCGGATGATCCTGCAGAGGCTTTCAAGAGTTTTTATAAAAAGATTTATTAAGGTTGAGCAAGGAACCAAGAACAAGGATTAAAGTATTATCCTAAAAACAAACAATTCCAGCAATAACCGCAATCCTGGCAGGATTTGTCTTGAATCCTGGCTCTTGGCTCTTGGTTCCTTATTCTTTCCTCCTGGTTCTTTCCTCTTTTTTTCAAAAAATATCTAAGTTTGATCCATGTCATCCCATCATATTGTTCGCGAAAAGCAGGAACCAGCTTTACTGATTTTGAGCCTTGAGGGTTTTGATTACGAAAACCTCGGACAAATACTTGAATGGAGTCCGACTGTAATTGTATCGCAGGATATTTATGAATTAGCCAATTCGCTTGCATTTAAAATTGATGCCGTAATTACTTCAGATCCAAATTTCAGAACTCAGGAAAACACTAAATTGGTCATTGCAGATAGCGATCCGGTTGAAGATGCCTTTAAATTTCTGCTTGCTGAACAATACAATGCACTTAATGTAATAGCCGGTGAATTTATATTGAAGGATTATGCCCTCTTTGTAAATGATATTGATATAGTGGTCTTTGTAGCAAATAAAAAAATATTCCCGGTGCGATCTGGTTTTAGCAAATGGCAACCTGCCGGTGAACAGGTAGAGATTCTCCATGAGGCATATGATCTTCAAACCTCTGGATTAATAAAATTGGAAGAGCATAAATTTGAAACAGAAAAGGATGGTTTTTATTCTCTAGTCTTTGACCAAGCGTTTATATTTATTGCAGAATCAATTTAAAATGAGAATCAGAAAAGCAACTGAAGAGGACATTACAGCAATCACTGAACTTGCAGAAAAAATCTGGTGGCCTACTTACAGAAATATCATTTCTGAAGAACAGATCAGCTTTATGCTCAAGGATATGTACTCAGAAGAGAGCTTAAAAAAACAATTAGTATCAGGGGTTGATTTCATCCTCGCTGAAAAGGAAAATTTAGCTGTGGCATTTGCAGGATTTTCTCTTATTGAGCCAGAGGTTTATAAACTTCATAAACTCTATGTCCTCCCATCCGAACAAGGTAATGGAACCGGCAAAAATCTGATCGAATACATTACAGATTTGGCCAGAGAGCAGGGTGGAAAAATACTTGAGTTAAATGTAAATAGAGGCAATTCTGCGTCAGAATTTTACAAAAAAGTTGGCTTTGAAATTTACCGGACAGTAGATATTTCTTATCATCATTTTATCCTGAATGATTACATAATGAGGAAAGATCTCTGAAGTTAATAAATTACTGTCTGCCGCTTAATTTCGGTATTCTTTTTGGCGTATCTGTTCCGGCCACAATGCTTCTTGCACTCCATGCAATTGCTTTTATGGTAGCGTGAATATTAACTACTTCCAGTGTTTCAAACTCATCATTGACAGTGTGATAATATTTATCAGTATCAATTTGATCGGTTGAAATCGTATGTGCCGGTACTCCCAGAGCTGCAAGTGTAGCGTTATCACTTCGGTAAAATAGATTCTGTGCTGGATACGGATCAGGATGAAATTTAAAATCGGTTCCGGCGAGGTTCTTCTGTAGAATCTCCCCAAAATCAGACCGTTCATAGCCTGTAATAAAGGCTGCATTTTTGCCAAATTTCGATTCCTTACCAATCATTTCGATGTTGAACATTGCTACAACATCATCCGGATTTAAGAGTGAAGAGAAATGACGGGCACCAAAACCCCCAACTTCTTCTGCTGTGAAAGCCACGAATATTAGGGTCCGTTCATTATTGTTCAGCTTCTTGTAGTATTTGGCAAGCGAAATCACGGCAGTAGTCCCCGATGCATCATCATCGGCACCGTTGGCAATGGCATCACCATCAACTTCCTTAACTATACCCAAATGATCATAATGTGCAGAAATTAAAACGAGTTCTTTTTCTTTTGATCTGCCAGGTAGCATCCCAGCAACATTGAACAAAGGAAGTTCTTCAATTTTATTACTGAAACTAACATTATATGAAGAAGCATCGGCTTCGTCCAGGATAAACACCGCAGCCGCAGTTTGATTTGGTTTTTCAACTATTCGCCCGCGACTACTATTATCCTTGAGGCGTTTAAACATCTGAGCATGCTGTTTATCTACCAATACCAAAACCGGTGATTTCATAGCTGTTATTTCCCGGTATTTCTGGATGAACTGATCACCTGAAGCTATTCTTAATACCTTGTTTCCGGAGCTTTGATCAAAACCTGATGATGGCAGATCAGAAATAAGCAGTAAATTTTGCTGATCAATTGACTTTCCGTTCAACGTTGCCTTAACAGTTTCAGGCTTAATTCTCTTGACCAAAAAGTCTTGTCTGAAATCATTATCGCCATCAAGTGGCTTCAAACCAATCTGCTTAAATTCATTTTCTATAAACTTTGCAGCCTTGTCAATCCCAGGTGTGAAAGTACCCCTGCCCTCCATTTCATCAGAAGAAAGTGTTTTTATTAAGCGGGCAACGTCGGCTTCCTTAATTAATTTCTCTGGTTTTTGAACTGCGCAAGAGGTCAGAAATAAAAAGGCAAAAATAGCTATGTATAAATTTTTCATGAATCTATTCAATTGATATTCAATATTTTATAAAATTTTAACAAGATTTAATTTGTAAAGATTCTCGAAGGTAAGTCAAAAAGCTGATAATGGATAAAAAAATGGGGAAAATGGGACTGTTACAGTGAATGCAACGTACAGAGGAGTAATAGGAAAGAGTCTGAAGACTCTTAATTCATTTATAAATCCGTAGAGCGATGCGCTAACTCAACGGACAGTACGGGTAGGGACACTTTTTCCGGTTTTAAACCCGTTTTATCTGGAGTACGGGATGCGCAAGCTAACATCCCGAACAGCGGGTACTAAAACCATACCGTCTCATGGGATAGTATGGTTAAATGTCAATCCCAATAATTATCAGGACAAATCGCTCCGCTAATCAAAGTGTCAATCCTTAATGCAGCGAACTGAAAACCCACTTGAAGGGTCGTTATCAGCAACTTGCACTGGGTCACCATTTAATTGAAATGAAACTTCCCAAGTTGGGTACCCCCCGAAGCTTGTGCTAGTCCAGTAATGCCCATATTGCCCCGTAGCTCCAACGCTTCCATCCCCCCCATTACGACCGCCAGTTAAAGTTAGTTTTAAAGGAGATGCAAATGCAATTGCTGCTGTATTGCCACCCCAACTATTTATCTCAATATTCCATTCATCTTGGGTAGGAACTCTAAAGCCATTAGGACATGGGTTATTGACACCGCTTTCCCCTTGCCACAAATTAACATTGTTTGAAGAAAGCCAATTAGAAGTACTGGAAATAATAAATTTCCCATGATCAGGGCGGACATTATTTGACAATACATTTGTAGTGCTTGAAGTTCTTTTCTCATGTCCATCTGCACCTCGGCCCCATTGGTATAAATCACCATAGGCATTTACGTCACTTATATTTGTTGCTACTTGCGTAGCTCCCAAGTTACGATCCATCCAAACTCTCCCTCCACCAGAAACTACTGTATTTGCATAAGAGATATTGCCTGTCCATACTGGAGCCCCATTATAAAAACTTAAGGTTTGTCCGTCGGTGCCTGCAGCTACTTTGACCCAAGCCGTTCCATTCCAATAGAGCATATCACCTGCTGTTGCTCCAGAAGGCACAGCTGTGCTTGCTATGGTAACAGCCCCACTGGTATTTGTAATTGATATTCCAGTTCCAGCTGTTAGCGTTGCTCTGGTAAATCCAGTCCCATTGCCAATATCTAATTGACCATTGGAAGGGGTTGTTGATAAGCCTGTTCCTCCATTTGCTATAGGTAGTATTCCGGTCACACCCGTGCTTAGGGGAAGTCCCGTTAGGTTTGTGGCAATGCCTGAAGCTGGAGTGCCAAGGGCTGGACTTATTAAGGTTGGAGAGGTGCTCATTACGAAAGTACTTCCAGTTCCTGTCTGTGAAGCTATGGCGGTTGCATTACCAACGCTGGTAATTGGACCTGTTAAATTTGCATTCGTAGTTACAGTAGTAGCTGTGGTAGCTGTTGCTGCATTTCCTGTTACACTTCCGGCTATAGGATTGGTCACTGTTAAATTACCCAAAGTACCTACGCTCGTTAAACTAGAACCAGTCACTGTTGATTTTAACGTGGTACCTGTTAATGTTCCTGCATCTACTGCTGCGGCAATGGTAATATCAGCACTTCCATCAAATGCTACGCCGTTGATGTTTCTAGCAGTAGCTAATTTAGTGGCTGTTCCTGCATTGCCCGTAATAGTTGTTTGATCACCAGTATTCGTCCCCGTAATAGCTGCCAATTTTGTTTTTTCTGCAGTGGTATAATCATTGGTTGATAAGTCCTTACCATCTACTTTATCTACTTTGCCAGCTAGGTCGGTTTGAATGGCCATCAACTTCCAGGAATTACCTGTATAATAATAAAAACCGATTGGAGCTGTGGTTTGATAAACCAATAAGCCCTGTGCAGGACTAGCAATCGCATCTTTTTGAGTAGCAGTAATTCTGGGAATTAAGATTCCTTTATTATTGGTACTGGAAGTAACCTCCAAAGCTGCAGAAGCTGCAGGATTTTTTGTACCAATGCCTATCTGGGCAAAAGTATTTGCACTTATTAATAGGATGATTATGACTAATACATACTTAGAATTAGTAATAATGCTATTGAAGTTTCTATTAAAAAGGGGGAAGTAACTCATTATTTTCATTGATTGATTCTCAGGAAATGAATCTTCATGAGAATATGTGAAAATTGTAAAAAATAAATTAAAAAAACAAACTGAATTTAACAGATTAGGTGTCAATGTTTTGTTTTGGAACTACTAATGCATTATTAAATTGCTAGTATGCCTGATAATCAATGAGAATCTGGTACTTGTCCGGGTTTTAAACCCGTTTTATCTGGAGTACGAGATGCGCAAGCTAACATCCCGAACAGCGGGATTATTTGTTTATACGTGGAGAATCGCTGGGCTAAACTCTACATACGATTGGAACGAGTCTGAAGACTCTTAATTCATTTATAAATCCGTAGAGCGCTGCGCTAACTTAACGGACAGAAGCGACAGAAGCATCTTTATACTTTAACGCTCGTATCAAATTAAAAAATGAATACAATCTGTTTTAATATTTCATAAATCCGTAACTTTACATTTATTTGCAAGCCATGAATGAAATAACAGTACAGGACCTAAAAAAGATGATCGACAACAAGGAAGATTTCCAGTTGATTGATGTTCGCGAGACTTTCGAATATGAAATGTCCAACCTGAACGGTTTGAATATACCGCTAGCAGGTGTTATTCTTGAGGCTTCAAAGATCAGTAAGGATAAACCTGTTATCATCCAATGTCGTAGTGGCGCACGAAGTGCTGCAGCTTTAAATCAGCTTGAACAGCAATTGGGATATACCAACCTATCTAATCTAAAAGGTGGTATTCTGGCCTGGAAAGCAGAGTATGAGCCAGATTTGCAAGTATATTAATCTAATATGCTTAAAAAAGTCTTATTAAACATCTTTTTGAATGTGGCTATCATAGTTTTGGTAATGTGTATTGCATGGGCAGTAAAAAACTCATTCTATCTGTATTTATTCGGGGGAATACCACCACTTGCTATGCTGATTTATTTAAAATTCAAGCTAGTTAAAAGCGTCAGGAGTTTGACCAAAAAAACTGAAAAGTAAACCGTTTTTACTCAGGGCTTGATCAGTCCTAATCCCGGAATATCAGATAATATCCATTTCCCATCTTTAAATTCAGGGTCTTTGTAAGGATTATTACTTGTCAAAAATGGTCCGTCGAGATCAGCCCAATCACATAATGGAGCAAGAGCCGCAGCAGCAAGAGTTCCACAGCTTGTCTCACTCATACAACCAATCATGGTCTTCAAGCCCAATTCTTTGGCCTTCATAATTATGCGATAACCTTCGTGCATACCCGCACTTTTCATCAGCTTCATATTAATGCCATGGTAAACTCCTTTAGCTTTTTCAACATCGGCAAATCGTTGAACAGATTCATCGCCTACAATTGCCACAGGGCTTCTTTCTGTGATCCAGGCATTTGAATCAGGATCATCTTTTGCCATAGGCTGCTCGATCAAAACTACTCCCTGCTCATGCAACCACAAGACCATATCCAGACCCTGCTGCCTGTCTATCCAGCCCTGATTTGCATCCACATACAATGGTTTATCGCTTACTGAACGTATGGTATTGATCAATTCCTTATCGTTATCTCTTCCCAATTTTACTTTAATAATATGGCAATTTTCTCCCTCTTTAATCTTGCGAATCAAAACTTCAGGCGTGTCGATACCAAGCGTATAGGAAGTTGGAGGCATTTTGGAAGGGTCGGTACCAAAGTATCTATAACATGCTCTTTGTTCAATTTTACCCTGCAGATCATGTAAAGCAATATCTATAGCCGCTTTAATATTGGGGTTTCCGGTGGCTAGGCTATCCAGATAAGCAATCAGTTCATCAAAATCAAAAGGTGGTTTGAGCCATGAAAGATCAACTTTTGCCATGAACGCATTTGCGGTTTCAATACTCTCGCCCATGTATGGTACCATCGAAGCTTCTCCAAAACCTGTAAAACCCTCATAGCTGATTTCCATCAGCATAATCGGAGTAGAAGTACGCGAAAATTTGGCAATTGTGAAAGGATGCCTCAGATTGAGTTCGAAGGGTTTATAGTTGATCTTCATATTTTTAAGATAAGAAAACGAATTAACAAAAAATAAAGGCAGAAAAAGGTAAATCCAGGATAAAATTTATAGAATTAAAATTCCAAATAGAGTGGTAAATTTAAAAAGGCTAATACTAAAAAATATTCCGGATACATGGAAAAGATGAAAATATCAAGCGCACAGTTTGAGAACAAAAGTGGGGATAAAGTTTATAATTTATCAGTCATTGAAAAGCTCGCCAAAGAGGCCGCTTCAGAAGGATCAAAAGTAATTGCGTTTCACGAATGTTCAATTACCGGATATACATTTGCCAGAAACCTTTCTAAGGAACAATTACTTGATATTGCTGAGCTCATTCCCGATGGTGCAAGCATAATTCGTTTGAAAGAAATAGCAGAAAAATACGATATAACAATTCTGGCAGGGCTTTTTGAGAAGGATACAGAAGGAAATTTATTCAAAGCCTATGTCTGCGTAGATAAAACAGGCTTGATTGCAAAACATAGAAAATTACATCCCTTTATTAATCCGCATTTAAATCCGGGTAATAGCTACACCGTATTCGACTTGCATGGATGGAAATGTGGCATACTGATTTGTTATGATAATAATGTGATTGAAAATGTGAGGGCTACCGTTTTGCTTGGAGCAGATATCATTTTTATGCCACATGTTACTATGTGCACTCCATCCACCCGCCCAGGTGCTGGTTTTGTTGATCCGCAACTATGGCACAATCGTGAAAATGACCCGACCTCTCTACGGCTTGAATTTGATAGTATGAAGGGCAGGGCGTGGTTGATGAAATGGCTACCCTCAAGAGCATATGACAATGGAATATACGTTGTGTTTTCCAATCCCATTGGAATGGATGATGATCAGCTCAAAAATGGTTGTTCTATGATTATCGACCCATTCGGGGATATTCTGGCTGAATGCAGAACCTTTGAAGATTCTCTGGTAAGTACAATGCTATTGCCTGAGAAACTTAAACAAGCCGGTGGTTATCGTTATACTAAGGCCAGAAGACCCGACCTTTACCGAGACATTCTGAACATGGAACATAAACCGGAGTTGAATATTGTATGGCTAAATTCTCAAAATGAAAATACAAATACTGTTGTACCGTTAAAATAAAATTTTAAATAAAATAGCCCTTTAAGTTGCAATAAGTGTGTTTTTAACAGCTAAATATAAAGTAAGCACCCCCTTAAAGTTTAGAATTTTTATTTGTGGTTACCTGTGTTTTATAGCTTAGTTCAGCCCTTTCCTACGGAGTATTTTCGGCAAGGTTTATTTTACCCGGAGCTGTTTTTCATCGGGACGGGCTTCCGTTAATAGAACCATAGCCCATATTAAATAAACCCGAGTGGCAGCTCTATCTTTTTTGCGATACATAATTTCATAATATCTGTTAAAATTCCCGCAAAAAAATAGGGCAGAACACGGGGCTGGAATAAGCGAAGAGATACAGACCCTGCTTTCTAAAAGGAGAGAAAAACTTCAGTCTAAGCTTCACCAAGAAAGATTTTATATCGAACTCACGTTAACTTTAATAGCATTAGGCGCACAAAAGAAAAATTAAGAGAAAGAGCAAAAAAGTAGAGAGAATAATTAAGAGTTAAGAATTTGATCTTTTATTTTACTATTTCAATTTCCCCAGACACTATTGAAAAAATAAATGCCTAAAGAATTTTAACAACTCACTTATTTTCGGATACTTTTAAATACGAGATCTTCAATATAGTCAACTACCAGTTGCTCATTTTTGCTTGCACCAAAATCTGTTAATGAAGGAAGATGTTGCATAAAAAATACCTGTAAATGAGACATTTCAATAATCGTACTGGCGAGGGAACGGGGATGCGTGTATTCAGAATTATACTCAAGGATGATTTTAGCAATTACAGAGCAAAGATCCTTATAGGGTTTAAATAACCTGTCCATATTATCATCCGAAACATGTTTTGTAAGATATGCCTTTGAGCCTTCGGCAATTATGATCTGATGCAAAAGACTCTCATTAACGTAAATCGTACTGTCATCATCAACAACATTTGCTGCCAATAGCTGAATCAGCTTTTTTAATTTAATGGTTGGGTCATTAATGTTATTAAGGTGGAAAGTAACCCTGAATTCAAGCCAGCTCCAATACCATGCAGTAAGGTAAATCAGTATGCGATGCTTATTTTCAAAATATCTGTAAATACTGGCTTCTGTAGAACCTATCTCCTCTGCTAATTTTTTAAAAGTAAAAGATTCGAATCCATTTTCCTGGATCAGCCGAATGCTATGCTGAATTATTTTCCTACCCAGCATTGTTTGCTCAGGATTACGAACAAATAATTTTTCGTTCATCTTTAATTGTACCTGTAACTCCATCAATCTGAGCGTATAGTCTTATTATAAATTCCTAATTATAATGCGGCATTACAAAGCTATATAAAAGTTTTACAATAAAAAGAGATAGTAATGCTATTATTATAAATATTGATACTATCTTTGAAGCATAAACTAAACAGAAGATTTAAAAATGGAATCAGGAAACATGTTTAAAGAAATTAAAAGTGATTTACCGGCTAGTATAGTAGTATTTTTTGTTGCGCTACCACTGTGCCTTGGTATTGCTCTAGCTTCAGGAGCGCCACTTTTTTCTGGAATTATTGCGGGCATTGTAGGTGGAATTATAGTTGGAATTGCCAGTGGATCACCACTTGGTGTGAGTGGACCTGCGGCAGGACTTGCAGTTATTGTTTTAACTTCAATAGCTACGTTGGGTTCATGGCCGGCATTTCTACTCTCTGTAGTCATTGCAGGTATAATACAGCTTGCTATGGGTTTTGCGAAAGCCGGTTTCATTGCATATTTCTTTCCAACATCTGTTATCAAAGGAATGCTTACAGGTATAGGTTTGCTGATAATTTTGAAACAGATACCGCATGCCCTGGGATACGACAAAGATGTAGAAGGTGATGATGCTTTCATGCAGGCAGACGGAGAGAACACTTTCACTGCAATCAATACAGCGTTTGAATTATTGACTCCAGGTGCAGTATTGATTGCAGCTATTTCAATTGCACTGTTAATCTTATGGGATGTAGTCTTAACCAAAAAACACAAGATTTTTCAACTAATACAGGGCCCAATTGTTGTAGTATTCCTTGGAATTCTAATGAATTATCTATTCCAAAATGGAATTCTAAATTTTTCTTTGGCAGTTGATCAAGTAGTTCAGCTTCCGGTAGCCCAAAATCTAACACAATTCTTTACACAATTTACCTTTCCTGATTTTACCCAACTCAGTAATCCGGAGATTTACAAGATTGCAATAGTTTTAGCAATCGTAGCGAGCCTTGAAACCTTGCTTTGTGTAGAAGCTACAGATAAACTTGACCCTGATAAACGGATAACACCAACAAACAGAGAATTAAAAGCACAGGGATTAGGTAATATTATTTCAGGATTAATTGGAGGATTGCCTATAACCCAGGTAATCGTACGGAGTTCCGCAAATATCTCATTTGGTGGGAAAACAAAAATATCATCAATTCTTCATGGTATATTTTTATTGATAAGTGCAATTACAATTGCCGGCTTATTAAATATGATTCCATTGGCAAGTTTAGCAGCAATATTGATTATGGTTGGCTACAAACTAGCTAAACCCGAACTTTTTAAGCAAATGTATAAGTTGGGATGGGAACAATTTGTTCCATTCATGGCAACGATAATTGCAATTTTACTAACCGATCTCTTAATGGGAATTACCATAGGAATGATGTTTGGTATATTCTATACGTTGAAGCACAGTTACCGAAATTCGCATCATTTAAAAACCAGCCTCAACAAAACGGATGGTATGCAGATCTACCATATGGAATTGGCAGAGGAGGTTTCATTCTTTAACAAAGCAAGCGTGCTACAGGCTTTAGATGAAATTCCAGAAAATTCGAAAGTAATTATCGATTGCACAAAATCTAAATCAATTGCACATGATGTTATTGAGCTGATTGTTAACTACCGGACAAATGCAAAAACCAAAAATATACAAGTAGAAACAGTCAATTTTATTGAACCATAGAACTTAGGATAAAAATGAAAACATTAACTAAAGAATTACAGCAAGCCATTTCACCGGCTAAAGCCCTGAAACTATTGACAGACGGCAATCAGCGCTTTGTAAATAACCTTAAAGTAAACCGAAATTTACTTCAGCAAGCTAATGAGACTTCAGACGGACAACATCCTTTTGCGGTTATCCTAAGTTGTATTGATTCACGGACATCGGCAGAATTGATCTTTGATCAGGGTTTGGGAGATGTTTTTAGTATTCGGATTGCAGGAAATATTCTGAATGAGGATATTTTAGGAAGTATGGAGTTTGGATGTAAAGTTGCGGGGTCAAAAATCATTGTTGTGCTGGGTCATACTAAATGTGGCGCTGTAAAGGGTGCCTGTGATCATGTCGAAATGGGAAATCTAACCGCACTATTAACTAAAATCAGACCTGCAGTAGATGATGAAAATACGGTTACAGCTGATCGAAACTCCTCCAATTCCGAATTTGTTGAGAAGGTGTCAGCAATTAATGTAAAGCGCACTGTAAAAGCAATAATGGAAAGAAGTCCGATTCTAAAAGAAATGATCCTAGCCGGAGATATTGGCATTGTAGGCGGAACACATGATATAAATACAGGAATCGTTGAATTTTATAAGGATACACAGATCATCAATTAATCTTTTCTCATATAGAGCTCGGGGTGAATTTGGTATTTTATACTAGATTCACCCCGAGTTTTTTGACTTAAAACGCATTTTAATCGGATTTAAATCAAACCAAATTTCCTGAAAAAGTAGTATGAAGAAACAAGTTTTAGTCGCCATTTTAAGCCTTTTCACTTTCAGTTCATATTCTCAAAATACCAGAATAACTGATCCCAATACTATTGGCTGGCTGGCTTATACGGGAACTATTAAATTGAATCAAAAATGGGGTATTCATACTGAATTGCAACTTAGAAGAGATCGTTTGGTTTCTAACCCTCAGCAAAATCTTTACAGAACAGGAATTAACTTTTCTCTTAATAATAAGATCAGTTTTCGAGCAGGTTATGCCCTTGCTGAAACTTATAACTATGGTGATATACCACTCAACAATTTGGGGAAACAGTTCACCGAACACCGGATTTTTCAGATGGCTACACTGAATGATAAATCCGGAATTTTTGAATTCAGTCATCGTTTTATGCTCGAACAGCGATGGATTGGAAGATATTCAAGCCCTTCTCTAAGCAAAGAGGATGAGTTTGTGTATTGGAACAGATTAAGATATATGTTCAGAACCAATATTCCACTTAAAGGGAAAACCATTTCTGATAAAACTCCATATCTGGCAGTTTATGATGAGGTTTTAATTGGATTTGGGAAAAACGTCAATGAAAATGTATTCGACCAAAACAGGTTAGCTATATTGTTTGGATACAGATTCTCTCCAAAATTGCGAATTGAGGGTGGCTATCTTAATCAGATAGTACAATTATCTAGAGAAGTTAGCGGCCGAAATGTCTTTCAGGATAATAAAGGAATTCTTATCAGTACTGCATTAAATTTTTAAATAAAGGCTCTACCCGGACTCCTCCAAAGGCCAGGGCAGTAAAAATTGAGTGCCCAATTTCAATAAACATCTAAGACGAAGGCATAGATTAAAGACCAAAACAAAAATTGGTTCTTCGCTTTTCAATTGAGATCAGAAATTTTTACGATTCGAAAACTAATTCCAGAAATAAAATAAGCGGGTTTACTACCTTTGCCGAACATGGCAATTAAATTGTACAAACCCTTCGAACGATTAAATTTCAGC
>Ga0315899_10000533_pt1 | contig 45887 bp, 39 predicted proteins | sample LakEriMetagenome_2_FD_203518 | JGI IMG/M metagenome (GOLD analysis project Ga0315899, IMG submission 203518) | Freshwater fungal communities from buoy surface, Lake Erie, Ohio, United States - Buoy 4 MA112 | ecosystem: Environmental > Aquatic > Freshwater > Lake | place: USA: Lake Erie, Ohio...
TCGGGCACCAGATCGCGCGGGTTCATCAGGTGCGCGCGGTGCCACTCGTCGTTGTAGCGGCCGCCCACTCGGTGCAGGTCCGGGCCGGTGCGCTTGCTGCCCCACTGGAACGGATGATCGTAGACGAACTCGCCGGCGACCGAGTACGGCCCGTAGCGCAGCGTCTCGGCACGGAACGGCCGGACCATCTGCGAGTGGCAGTTGTAGCAGCCCTCGCGCCGGTAGACGTCGCGACCGGCGAGCTGCAGCGCGTCGTAGGGCTTGAGGCCCTGCACCGGCTCGGTCGTCGACTTCTGGTTGAACAGCGGGACGATCTCCACCAGCCCGCCGACGGAAATCGTCAGCAGCGTGAGGACGATCAGGAGGAAGACGTTGGTCTCGATCTTCTCGTGACTGAATGCCATGGTGTCCTCCGTGTCGTCAGGCGTGCGCGGCGACGGCGAGCACCGGGGCGTCCACCGCCTTGCCGGTCACGACCGTCTTGAACACGTTCCACGCCATGATCAGCATGCCGAGCAGGTAGAGCAGGCCGCCGATCAGACGCACGTAGTAGTAGGGGTAGCTCGCCTTGACCGACTCGACGAACGAGTAGGTCAGCGTGCCGTCGGGCTCGACCGCGCGCCACATCAGGCCCTGGGTCACGCCGCTGATCCACATCGAGACCGCGTACAGCACGATGCCGATGGTGGCGACCCAGAAGTGCACCTCGATCGCCTTGGTGCTGTACATCGCCTCCTTGCCGAACAGCCGCGGCACCAGGTAGTACAGCGCGCCCATCGAGACCAGGCCGACCCAGCCGAGCGCGCCCGAGTGCACGTGGCCGATCGTCCAGTCGGTGTAGTGCGACAGCGCGTTGACGGTCTTGATCGACATCATCGGACCCTCGAAGGTCGACATGCCGTAGAACGACAGCGAGACGATCAGGAAGCGCAGGATCGGATCGTCGCGCAGCTTGTGCCACGCACCCGAGAGCGTCATGATCCCGTTGATCATGCCGCCCCACGAGGGCGCCAGCAGGATCAGCGAGAACACCATGCCGAGCGACTGCGCCCAGTCGGGCAGCGCCGTGTAGTGCAGGTGGTGGGGGCCCGCCCACATGTAGGTGAAGATCAGGGCCCAGAAGTGCACGATGGACAGCCGGTACGAGTACACCGGGCGGCCGATCTGCTTGGGGACGTAGTAGTACATCATCCCGAGGAAGCCCGCGGTCAGGAAGAAGCCCACCGCGTTGTGGCCGTACCACCACTGGATCATCGCGTCCTGCACGCCGGCGTAGGCCGAGTACGAGGTCATCCAGCCCGAGGGCATCGCGGCGCTGTTCACCAGGTGCAGCACCGCGACCGTCAGGATCATCGACCCGTAGAACCAGTTGGCGACGTAGATGTGCCTGACCTTGCGGGTGGCGATCGTGCCGAAGAACACGATGGCGTAGGCGACCCACACCAGCGTGATCAGGATGTCGATCGGCCACTCGAGCTCGGCGTACTCCTTGCCGCTGGTGTAGCCGAGCGGCAGCGAGATCGCGGCGGAGAGGATCACCAGCTGCCAGCCCCAAAAGGTGAAGGCGGCGAGCGGCCCGGCGAACAGGCGCGTCTGGCAGGTCCGCTGGACCGCGTAGTAGCTGGTCGCGAACAGCGCGCAGCCGCCGAACGCGAAGATGACCGCGTTGGTGTGCAGCGGCCTCAGGCGGCTGTAGGTCAGCCACGGGACGTCGAAGTTCAGTGCCGGAAAGGCGAGCTGTGCGGCGATGATCACGCCGACCAGCATGCCGACCACGCCCCATACGACGGTCATGATCGCGAATTGCCGCACGACCGTGTAGTTGTAGGTCGCGGATGACGAAGGATTCACGTTGTTCTCTCCCCAGAGTACCCAGGATCGATTGTGCTTAGCAGCACGACCCGGGCCTTGATCCAGGTCAAGCACTCACCGCGGAGGTGGTGCGCCCGGCGTGTCGTCGTCCTCGAGGATGCGTCGGCCTTCCTGCTCGATGCCCTCGAACTGGCCGTTCCAGACCGACCAGGCGAGCACGCCGACGATGACGAGGACGAGCACCACGGACAGCGGCACCAGCACGTACAGGATGTCCATCGACAGGCTCTTCGTGGGTGTGCGCGTCGTGGTTGTCCGCGGCGCGCTCAGGCGGCCGGGGACGCTCCCGCGGCGAGCGGCATCGCGGGCGCGACCGCGCGAGGCACCGGCCTCGCGAGGCGCAGCGCGTTCAGGACGACCACGAGCGAGCTCGCGGCCATGCCGATGCCCGCCAGCCACGGCGGCAGGAGCCCCGCGAGCGCGAGCGGAATGCTGACCGCGTTGTAGACCGCGGCGAACGCGAGGTTCTGCGCGACGACGCGTATCGTGCGGCGCGCGAGTCGGCGCGCCTCGACCAGCGGCTCGAGGCGCTCGCCGAGCAGCAGCAGGTCGGCCTGGTGCTGCGCGAGCGGCGCTGCGGTCGCGAACGAGACCGAGACGTCGGCGCGCGCGAGCACCGGCGCGTCGTTGATGCCGTCGCCGACCATCGCGACGCGCCGGCCTTCGCGCTGGCGCGCCTCGATCGTCGCGAGCTTGTCCTGCGGTGAAGCCATCGCGCGCCACGCGTCCACGTCGAGCAGCGCCGCGATGCGCTCGACCCGCGCGGGCTCGTCGCCGGACAGCACCTCGACCGACGCGCCGTCGGCGCGCAGCGCCGCGAGTGCGGCGGCCGCGTCGCCGCGCGGCGTCTCCGACAGCTCGAAGCGCGCGACCGCGCGTCCGTCGAGCGCGAGGCGCACGCCGCCCGGCGCGCCGGGGCCGCCGCCCGCGAAGGCCTCGCTGCCGACGCGTGCGTCGTGCCACGCGCCGTCGAGCCGGACGCGGCCGGCCACGCCTGCGCCGCCGTGCTCGAGGACGTCGGCGACCTCGGGCGCGGGCGCGTCGCCGGCGGCGCGCCGCAGCGCCGCTGCGGCGGGGTGCAGGGATCCTGCCTCGAGTGCGGCCGCGATCGCGAGCGCGCGTGTGGCGTCCGGGCCGCCGGCGGCGACATCGGTGCGCACGACCGACAGCCGGTCGAGCGTCAGCGTGCCGGTCTTGTCGAAGACGAAGGCGTCGACGCCCGCGAGCGACTCGATCGCCTGCGGCGAGCGCGCGAGCAGGCCGCGGCGCGCGAGCGAGCCGGACGCGGCGAGGAGCGCGGTCGGCGTCGCGAGCGACAGCGCGCACGGGCAGGTGACGACGAGCACCGAGGCCGCCACCCACACCGCGCGCGACGGGTCGATGACGTGCCACACCGCGTATGCGAGCGCCGCCAGCACCAGCACCGCGACGAGGAACGGACCGGCCCAGCGGTCGGCGAGCTGCGCGAGCCGCGGCTTGCGGGCCGACGCGGCCTCGATCAGGTCGGCGATCTGCTGCAGCCGCGAGTCGCGCGGCACGCGGACCAGGCGGGCGGTCAGCGGGCCGCTCAGGTTCATGCTGCCCGCCGCGAGCGCGTCGCCCGCGCGCTTGGGCCTCGGGGTGCTCTCGCCGGTGACCAGCGACTCGTCGACGTGCGAGCCGCCTTCGAGCACGACGGCGTCGGCCGGCACCGCCTGGCCGACCGCTACGCGGACGCGGTCGCCGACGTGCAGCCGGCGCAGCGTGACGGTCTCGGCGCGGCCGGCGTCATCGAGGCGCTCGACGGTCTCGGGCAGCCGCGCGAGCAGGTCGGCGACGCCGACCAGCGCGCGCTCGCGCGCTCCCGCCTCGAGCCAGCGGCCGATCAGCAGGAAGGCGACGAACATCGTCAGCGAGTCGAAGTAGACCTCGCCGCCCTCGATCGCGGCCGCGCTGCTCGCGACGAAGGTGACCAGGATGCCGAGCGAGACCGGCACGTCCATGCCGATCCGGCGCGCACGCAGGTCGCGCCACGCGCTGCGGAAGAACGGCCCCGCCGCGAACAGCAGCGCCGGCAGCGTCAGCATCCACTCGGCCCACATCAGCAGGCGCTCGATGTCGGCGGGCATCTCGCCGGCGCCCGCGACGTAGCGCGGCACCGCGTACATCATCACCTGCATCATGCAGAGCACCGCGACCAGCATCCGCCACAGCGACGCGCGCCGGCCCGCCGCCTCGGCGGTCGCGACCGCGGCGCGCGACACCGGCCGCGGCGCGTAACCGATCGCGGCGATCCGTGCGAGCAGCCCGGACAGCGGCTGCACGTCGGGGCGGAAGACGATCCGCGCGCGCCGGGTCGCGGCATTGACCGAAACCTCGTCGACCTCGCCGCGCAGTGCCTGCTCGATCGACACCACGCACGCGGCGCAGTGCACGCCGTCGACCGTCAGCACCGCTTCCATCCGCCGCGGCTCGCCGTCCTTCGAGGGCAGCGCGCGGGCGACCTCGGCGAGCTCGTCGGGGTCGTCGAGATGGAGGAACGCGTCGGGGACGGACATCGGGACGGCGTGGCGGGCCCGTGCGGAGCCTGGTGGAGGTGCGATCGATCATAGCCATCGCGCCCGCCCGTCGGTCCGGGCGGCGTGCCCGTCACTTGACACAGGTCAAGTCGCGGTCGGATCGCGTGGATTCATGGCAGGATGACGGGCCCGCGACCCCTGCAGACGGATCCGTCCCCGATGACCATCCCCCGCGCCACGAAGATCGTCGCCACGCTCGGCCCCGCCTCGTCCGAGTCCGCAGTGCTGGAGCGGATGATCCTGTCCGGGGTCAACGTCGTGCGGGTGAACTTCTCTCACGGGACGGCCGAAGAGCACACCGGGGTGGTGGAGCGGGTCCGCGAGGTCGCGGTGCGGCTCGGCCGCGACATCGGCGTGCTCGCCGACCTGCAGGGCCCGAAGATCCGCATCGGCAAGTTCGCCGACGGCAAGGTGACGCTGGTCGAGGGCGACCGGTTCACGTTCGACCTCGACTGCGAGCTCGGCGACGAGTCGCGCGTCGGGCTCGACTACAAGGACCTGGTCCACGACGTGAAGTCGGGCGACACGCTGCTGCTGAACGACGGCCGCATGATCATGCGCGTGGACCGTGTCAACGACCGCACGATCGAGTGCACGGTGACGCTGGGCGGCGTGCTGTCGAACCGCAAGGGCATCAACCGCCAGGGCGGCGGCCTGTCGGCGCCGGCGCTGACCGCGAAGGACATGGACGACATCAAGACAGCCGTCCGCTTCGAGGCGGACTTCGTCGCAGTGTCCTTCCCGAAGAACGCGTCCGACATGTACATGGCGCGCGAGCTGGTGCGCGCGGCCGGCGGCAAGGCGCTGATGATCGCGAAGATCGAGCGATACGAGGCGATCGGCAACCTCGAGGAGATCCTGAAGGCCTCCGACGGGATCATGGTCGCGCGCGGCGACCTCGCAGTCGAGGTCGGCGACGCGGCGGTGCCCGCGCTGCAGAAGCGGATGATCCGCCTCGCCAAGGAGCACAACAAGCTGACGATCACCGCGACCCAGATGATGGAGTCGATGATTGAGTCGCCGGTGCCCACCCGCGCGGAGGTGTCCGACGTCGCGAACGCGGTGCTCGACGGCACCGACGCGGTGATGCTGTCGGCCGAGACCGCTGCCGGCAAGTACCCGGTCGAGACCGTGACCGCGATGGCCCGCGTCTGCGACGAGGCCGACCGTTCCGGCTCGTTCGCGCTCGACAAGGAATTCCTGAACCGCACCTTCGGGCGGATCGACCAGGCGGTCGCGATGGCAGCGCTCTTCACCGCGGCGCACATGAAGGTCAAGGCGATCGCCTCGCTGACGCAGTCGGGCTCGACCGCGCTGTGGATGTCGCGGCTCGACTCGGGCGTGCCGATCTACGCGCTGACGCCCGAGGAGTCGAGCCGCCGCCGGATGTCGCTGTACCGCGAGGTGCACCCGGTGCTGATGACCTACAAGGCGCACGATCGCGAGAACCTGCTGCTCGAGGTCGAGGCGAAGCTGGTCGAACTCGGCATCGTCGGGAGGGGCGACCTGGTGCTGATGACCATCGGCACCCCGATCGGCAAGTCGGGCGGCACGAACACGCTGCAGATCGTCCGGGTCGGCGAGCGCAGCTAGGCGGGGCGTCCGGCGGCGCACCGCGACCGGGCGTGCGCCGACGGTCCGGGCGTGCCGTAATTCCCGCCGACGGCCTGTCGCCGCAGGCATAATCCGCGCCTGGGACTTTCGCAGAGCCTCGGCACGGAGGACGCGGCGCGGGGCTGTGCGAAATTTCACACAGGAGTCGTCCATGCCCCTCGTATCGATGCGCCAGCTGCTCGACCACGCCGCCGAGAACGGCTACGGCATCCCGGCGTTCAACGTCAACAACCTCGAGCAGGTGCAGGCGATCATGTCGGCCGCCGCCGAGATCGACGCGCCGGTGATCATGCAGGCGTCGGCCGGCGCACGGAAGTACGCGGGCGAGCACTTCCTCAAGCACCTGATCCAGGCCGCGATCGAGTCGTACCCGAAGGTGCCGATCGTGATGCACCAGGACCACGGCCAGTCGCCGTCGATCTGCAAGGGCGCGATCGACCTGGGCTTCTCGTCGGTGATGATGGACGGCTCGCTGGAAGAAGACGGCAAGACGATCGCCTCCTACGACTACAACGTCGCGGTCACCCGCAAGGTCGTCGACATGGCGCACTCGGTCGGCGTCACCGTCGAGGGCGAGCTCGGCTGCCTCGGCTCGCTCGAGACGATGAAGGGCGACAAGGAGGACGGCCACGGCACCGACGCGACGATGACGCGCGAGCAGCTGCTGACCGACCCCGAGCAGGCCGCCGACTTCGTCAAGAAGACGCAGGTCGACGCGCTCGCGATCGCGATCGGCACCTCGCACGGCGCCTACAAGTTCTCGAGGAAGCCCACCGGCGACATCCTCGCGATCTCGCGGATCAAGGAGATCCACGCGCGGCTGCCGAACACGCACCTGGTGATGCACGGCTCGTCGTCGGTGCCGCAGGACCTGCTCGCGGAGATCCGCAAGTACGGCGGTGCGATGAAGGAGACCTACGGCGTGCCGGTCGAGGAGATCCAGGAGGCGATCAAGCACGGCGTGCGCAAGATCAACATCGACACCGACATCCGGCTGGCGATGACCGGCGCGATCCGCAAGTTCTTCGCCGAGCACCCGGACAAGTTCGACCCGCGCGAGTACCTGAAGCCGGCGCGCGAGGCCGCCAAGCAGATCTGCATGCAGCGCTACCGCGAGTTCGGCTGCGCGGGGCAGGGCTCGAAGGTGCAGGCGATGTCGCTGTCGGTGATGGTCGAGAAGTACCGCAAGGGCGAGCTGGCGCAGGCCGTGGTCTGAGGCCGCCGCGGCGGGCGCCGCCCGCCGCCCGCCGCCCGCCGCTCCGTCCCATGTCGCCCGAGACGCTCTCCACGCTGCGCACGACCCTGATCGGCCTGTCGCTGCTCGCGCTCGCGGCCGCGCTGGTCGAGGGCGTCGTGATCACGCTGATGAAGCGCGCCTACGACTGGCGCGAGTCGCTCGCCTCGCTCGCGGTCGCGGTCGTGCGGCGCTTCGTCGACGTCGTGCCGCTCTGGATCGCGATGCCCGGCGGATACTGGCTCTACGAGCACCGGCTCATGTCGCCGCCGCTCGACGCGTGGTGGAGCTGGGTGCTGCTCGGGCTGGGGCTCGAGCTCTGCTACTACTGGTACCACCGCTCGGCGCATCGCGTGCGCTGGTTCTGGGCTTCGCACGGGGTGCACCACAGCCCGAACGCGTTCAACCTCTCGGCCGCCTACCGGCTGAGCTGGACCGGCCGCATCAGCGGCTCGCTGCTGTTCTTCCTGCCGCTGTGCTGGCTCGGCTTCCCGCCGCCGGCGGTCGCGGCGATGTACGCGATCAACCTGCTCTACCAGTTCTGGATCCACGCCGAGTGGATCCCGAAGCTCGGCCCGCTCGAGGGCTGGCTCAACACGCCGTCGGCGCACCGCGTGCACCACGCGGCCGACCTCGAGTACCTCGACGCGAACTACGGTGGGGTGCTGATGGTGTTCGACCGGCTCTTCGGCACCTACGTGGCCGAGCGCGACGACCTGAAGCCGCGCTACGGGCTGGTGGTGCCGCTGCGCACGCTCAATCCGGTCAAGATCGCCTTCTTCCAGTGGGTGGCGATGGCGCGCGACCTGCGGCGCGCGCGGGGCCTGCGCGACGCGCTCGGCTACCTGTTCGGCCCGCCCGGCTGGGCGCCGCACGGCGCGGGCGAGACGACCGAGGCGCTGCGCGCGCGGGCGGGGCTCGATGCGCGGGGACGACCGCTCGCGGCGTCGCCTCGGGTGGCCGCGCCGGGCGTGCCGTCGGCCGGCGGATAACGCCGCTCGCCCGAAGGGCGGGCCCCCGGCGCGGGCGGGCCCCGGACCCCGTCGCTCAGGGACGCCCGCTCCGCCCGGGGTGCGCTACGATCCCGCGATGCAGACCCCCACCGACGCGGCGATCGCCCGCGCGTTCCAGCTGTCGTCGCTGCCGGCGTCGTTCTACGACGATCCGTATCCGACCTACCGCGCGCTGCGCGAACACGACCCGGTGCGCGTGCTCGACGGTGGCGCGGTGTTCCTGACCCGCTACGACGACGTCGCGGCGATGTACCGCTCGCCGTCGGCGAGCTCGGACAAGAAGCGCGAGTTCGGCCCGAAGTACGGCGAAGGCACGCCGCTCTACGAGCACCACACCGGCAGCCTGGTGTTCAACGACCCGCCGTCGCACACGCGCGTGCGCCGGCTGCTGCTGCCCGCGGTCGCGCAGCGCGCGGTCGCGCGGATGGAGCCCGGTGTCGTGCAACTGGTCGACGGGCTGCTCGAGGCGATGGCCGCGAAGGCCGCGGGCGGTGCGCAGGTCGACCTGATCGAGGACTTCGCGGCCGCGATCCCGGTCGAGGTGATCGGCAACCTGCTGTCGTTCCCGCACGAGGCGCGCGGGCCGCTGCGCGGCTGGTCGCTCGCGATCCTCGCGGCGCTCGAGCCGCGGCCGACGCCCGCGATGCTCGAGGCGGGCCACCGGGCGGTCACCGACTTCGTCGCCTACCTGAAGGACCTGATCGCGCACCGGCGCGCGCATCCGCTCGACCCCGACGAGGACGTGCTGACGCGGCTGATCCAGGGCGAGGTCGGCGGCGAGCGCCTCACCGAGGGCGAGCTGCTGCACAACTGCATCTTCCTGCTCAACGCCGGGCACGAGACGACGACCAACCTGATCGGCAACGGGCTGCATGCGCTGCTGCGCTTCGAGGGCGAACAGCGGCGGCTGCGCGAGGACGCGTCGCTGATGCCGAGCGCGATCGAGGAGATGCTGCGCTGGGAGAGCCCGCTGCAGTTCAACAACCGGATGTTGACCGCGCCGACCGCGATCGGCGGGCGCACGTTCGACGCGGGCACCTTCGTCACGCTGTGCATTGGCGCGGCCAACCACGACCCGGCGCAGTTCGGGGATCCGGAGCGCTTCGACGTCGGCCGCCGGCCGAACCGGCAGCTCGCGTTCGGGCACGGCGATCACGCGTGCGCGGGGATGAACGTCGCGCGGATGGAGGCGCGCGTCGCGATCGGGCGGCTGCTCGCGCGCTTCCGGTCGATCGGGCCGGGCGACGCGCCGACGCGCGACCGGCGCGTGCGCTTCCGCGGGTTCACGACGCTGCCGGCGCGGCTGGGGGGGCGGTGAGGCGTGCGCGGGCGGCCGTACGGTCGCTCGCGCCGCTGGTCGCGCTCGGACTGGGCGTGAGTGGTCCCGCCGAGGCGGCCGGCGGCTTCGTCCTGTCGGCACCGCCGGCCGGGCGCGCGCCGGACGCTGCGATCGGCGCGCCGTGGATCGACGCCGGCGGGGCCGACCACCTCGCGCGCGACGCCGAGCGACGCGCGCGCGAGCGAGTGGGCGCGCCGCCCGCCGTGGCCTCGCCGTCACCGCCCGCCTCGGCGGCTCCGTCCGCGCCCGTGCCGGCCGACCCGGCGGCCGCGGACGAGCTCCGGCGAGCCGGCGAGCGCGAGCGCGACGCGCGCCAGGGGCGCGGCAGCATGCTGCCCGCGCCGATGGTCGTGCCGCGGATCCAGCCGGATGCGCCGGCCGCGGTGCCGGTCGCGCCCCCGCCGCGGATCGCGATCCCGGGGCCGGGCGAGCCGGGCGGGCCGCCGATCGCGCTGCCGAGCTGCGGACCGGCGGGCTGCTTCGATGCGAACGGGCGGCCGATGCCGCGCGTCGGCGGCACCGACGTGCTGATCGGACCGGGTGGGCGGCCCTGCATCCAGGTGGGCGGCGCGGCGGGCTGCTGACCGGCGCGGCGAGGCGTGCGCCGCTCGACGCGCGCCCCCGCGCCGCGGATCAGGGCCGGTAGCCGAACACCGGCCGGCCGGTGCCCCGCAGCGGCGCCGCGAGCGTCGCGAAGCGGCACAGGTGCGCCCGCGTGTCGCGCGGGTCGACCATCTCCTCGACGCCGAAGGCCTCGGCGGTGCGCAGCGGGTCCTGGAGCGTCTCGAGCTTCGCCTCGATCGCCGCGCGCGCGGCAGCCGGGTCGGGCGAGGCCTCGATCACCGCGCGGTAGGCGGCCGCCACGCCGCCCGCGATCGGCAGCGAGCCCCACTGCGCGCTCGGCCACGCGATGCGCGTGAACGCGCCCGAGCCGTTGCGCTGCGCGAGCGCGGCCATGCCGAAGGCCTTGCGGACCATCACCGCGCACCACGGCACCGTGCTCTGGCGCACCGCCGCGAGCGCGCGCGAGCCGTCGCGCATCACGCCGCCGCGCTCGGCGTCCGGCCCGATCAGGAAGCCCGGGATGTCGACGAAGTGCACGACCGGCAGGTGGAAGGTCTGCGCGAGATCGACGTGGCGGATCGCCTTGCGGCACGCCTCGGAGGTCCATGCGCCGCCGTAGTGGTACGGGTCGCTCGCGAGGATCGCGACCGGCCAGCCGTCGAGTCGCGCGAGCCCGCAGATCACCGAGCGGCCCCACTCGCGGCCGATCTCCATGAACGAGCCGCGGTCGACCACGTCCTCGACGATCTGCCGCATCCTGTAGACCCGCCTCGCGTCGCGCGGCACCGCCGACAGCAGCCGCTCCTCGCGGCGCGACGGCGGGTCGTCCGCAGCCGGCGCCGCGCGCGGCGGCGCCTCGTGCACCGACGAGGGCAGGTAGGACAGGAAGCGACGCGCGCGCGCGAACGCCTCGGCCTCGGTGTCCACCGCATCGTCGACGGTGCCGGCCTTCGCGTGGATGTCGGCGCCGCCGAGCGTCTCCTTGTCGATCGGCGCACCGAACGCACGCTCGACCACCGGCGGCCCCGCGGCGAAGAGCTGCGACGAGCCGCGCACCATCAGCGAGTAGTGGCTCGCGCAGACGCGCGCCGCACCCATGCCGGCGACCGAGCCGAGCCCGAGCGCGACGATCGGCACCTCGGACATCGCGTCGAGCACCTCGGTGAACACCTCGACGTCGGGCAGGTAGGTGCGGCCCATCGTCTCGAGGTGCTTGACCGAGCCGCCGCCGCCGGTGCCGTCGACCAGCCGCACCAGGGGCACGCGCCAGCGCGACGCATGGGTCTCGGCGTACGCGAACTTGTCGCGCACGCCGCCGTCGTTCGCGCCGCCACGTACCGTGAAGTCGTCGCCGGTGACGAACACCGGCCGGCCCTCGACGGTGCCGCGGCCGCAGACGAGGTTCGCGGGCACGAAGGACACGAGGCGGCCCGCCTCGTCGTACTCGGGAAAGCCCGACACCGAGCCGACCTCGTCGAAGCTGCCCGGATCGAGCAGCTGCGCGATCCGCTCGCGCACCGGCTGGCGACCCTGCGCGCGGTGCTTCGCGACCTTGTCGGGCCCGCCGTGGCCGGCGGCGATCGCGCGGCGCCGCGCGATCTCGTCGAGTTCGGGTTGCCAGCTCATCGTCCGCGTCTCCCCTCATTGTCCGGGTCGATCATAGCCTGCGTTACCCTTGGCGCAGAGGAGGCCCGTTCCATGCCGAAGTTCGCCGCGAACCTGTCGATGATGTACACCGAGGTGCCGTTCATGGAGCGCTTCGGCGCTGCCGCGAAGGACGGCTTCCGGGGCGTCGAGTTCCTGTTCCCGTACGCGTTCGAGGCCGAGGCGATCGCCGCGGAGCTGAAGCGCCACGGGCTGCAGCAGGTGCTCTTCAACACCTGGCCGGGCGACTTCGACGGCGGCGAGCGCGGGCTCGCGTCGCTGCCCGGGCGCGAGGCGGAGTTCCTGTCGGGCGTCGACCGCGCGATCGGCTACGCGAAGGTGCTCGGGTGCCCGCGGCTGCACGCGATGGCCGGGCTGATCCCGCAGGGCGCGGACCGCGCCGAGCGCCGCGCGCTGTACGTGCGCAACCTGCGGGAGGCCGCGAGGCGCTGCGCCGACGCGGGCCTCGCGCTGCTGATCGAGCCGATCAACACGCGCGACATCCCGGGCTTCTTCCTGAACACGCAGGCCGAGGCGCACGCGATCGTCGCCGAGGTCGGCGCGCCGAACCTGAAGGTGCAGATGGACCTGTACCACTGCCAGATCGTCGAGGGCGACCTCGCGATGAAGATCCGGCAGTACCTGCCGACCGGCAACGTCGGCCACTTCCAGATCGCGGGCGTGCCGCAGCGGCACGAGCCGGACGTCGGCGAGATCAACCACCCGTACCTGTTCTCGGTGATCGACGAGCTCGGCTGGGACGGCTGGATCGGCTGCGAGTACCGGCCGCGCGCCGGCACCTCGGCGGGCCTCGGGTGGGCGAAACCCTACCTGTGACCGTGGGCGACGACCGCCCGTCGCGCATCGTCTGCCTGACCGAGGAGACGACCGAGACGCTGTACCTGCTGGGCGAGGAGGCCCGCATCGTCGGCATCTCGGGCTACACCGTGCGGCCCGCGCGGGCGCGGCGGGAGAAGCCCAAGGTCTCGGCGTTCACCTCCGCGCGCATCGAGCGCATCGTCGAGCTCGAGCCCGACCTGGTGCTCGCGTTCTCAGACATGCAGGCCGACATCGCCGCCGCGCTGGTGCGCGCGGGCCTGCCGGTGCACGTCTTCAACCAGCGCTCGATCGACGGCATCCTCGCGATGGTGCGCACGGTCGGCGAGCTGGTCGGCGCGGGCGGGCGCGCCGCGGCGCTCGCCGCCTCGCTGCGCGCGAACGTCGACGCGACCCGCGCACGCGCCGCCGCGCGGCCGGTGAAGCCGCGCGTCTACTTCGAGGAGTGGGACGAGCCGCCGATCTGCGGCATCCGCTGGGTCTCGGAGCTGATCGACGCGGCCGGCGGCGTCGACGTGTTCGCCGACCTCGCGCGCTCGCCGGGCGCGCGCGGCCGCATCGTCGAGGATCCGGCGGAGGTGGTGCGTCGTGCACCCGACATCGTCGTGGGCTCGTGGTGCGGCAAGAAGTTCCGGCCCGAACACGTGCGCGCCCGGCCCGGTTGGGAGGCGATCCCCGCGGTCCGCGACGGCGCGCTGCACGAGATCAAGTCGCCGGACATCCTGCAGCCGGGGCCTGCGGCGCTCACCGACGGGCTCGCCGCGCTCGAGCGCATCGTCGACGACTGGGTCGCCGCGCGGACGCGCTGAGGCACGCGCGGCGGCGTCAGACGATCGCCGCGTGCACCAGGTTGCAGACGCGGTCGAGCCGCACCGAGTGCCAGGGGTCGGGCACGCGGCTGTTGGTCACGTAGGCGAACGAGAGGCCCGAGTCCGGGTCGGCCCAACAGTACGACGAGCCGACGCCGCCGTGGCCGTAGGCGTTCGGCGACGCGAGCGAGCCCAGACCGCGCACGTTGGTCGTCGTGCCGCGCAGGTGCGGCCCGAGGCCGCGGTGCATCGGCATGCCCATGTACTGGTCGACGCGGTCGCCGGTGTGGTTGCGCAGCGCGAATGCGAGCGTGCGTGGCGACAGCAGCCGCGTGCCGTTCAGCGTGCCGCCGGCGAGCATCATCTGGTAGAGCGCCACCATGCCGCGCGCGGTGCCGTAGGCGCCGCCGCCGGGCGCGCAGCCGCGCCGCCAGGTCGCGTTGTTCGCGTCGGCGCGCAGGCGCTGGCCGCCGTCCTCGGTCGGCTCGTGCATGTCGGACACGCGCGCGTCCTGCTCGGGCGGCAGGCCCATGTACAGGTCGCGCCCGAGGCCGAGCGGTTCGATCACCGAGGTGCGGACGTGGTCGCGGAAGTCGGCGCCGGTCCAGTGCTCGATCAGCGCGGCGAGCACCCAGTGCGCCGACAGGCCGTGGTACTCGATGCGCGAGCCGGGCGTCCACTCGAGCGTGAAGTCGCAGACGGCGGCGCGGCGCGCGGCGCGGTCCGTCCAGCCCTCGCGCGTCATCGCGGCGTTCGGGAAGCCGCCCTGGTGCGTGATCACCTGCAGGATCGTCACGTCGCGCTTGCCGTGCCGCGCGAAGTCGGGGAGATGGTCGGACACGCGGTCGTCGAAGCCGAAGACGCCGTCCTCGCAGAGTCGCCACAGCGCGGTCGCGACGATCACCTTGGTGTTCGAGTACAGCAGCCACAGCGTGTCCGCGCCGGCCTTCACCGGCCCGGGCACGGTGCGGGCCTGGCCGACGGTGCGCTCGAGCAGCAGCCGGCCGTGGCGGGCGATCGCGATCTGGCAGCCGGGGTAGCGGCCCTCGGCGACGTGGGCGTCGACCAGGGTGAAGAGGCGCTCGAGGCGGTCGACGCGCAGGCCGGAGGCGGCGAGGTCGCCGGCGGGCAGGGGGTAGGTGTCCATGGCCGATACAATACGGGGTTCCCCGCCGACCGGCACCGACGGCCCGCATCCCATGGCACGAGCGCTGTACCAGAGCGACCTGCATTCCCTGAAGCTGCTGTCGCGCGGCAAGGTCCGCGACAACTACGCGCTCGGCGACGACCGGCTTCTGATCGTCACCAGCGACCGGCTGTCCGCGTTCGACGTGGTGATGAACGAGCCGATCCCCGACAAGGGCCGCGTGCTGAACCAGATGGCGCTCTTCTGGTTCGATCGGCTCTCCGACGTCGTGCCCAACCACCTGACCGGCGTCGCGCCCGAGTCGGTGGTCGCGTCCGACGAGATCGGGCAGGTCGCCGGCCGCTCGATGGTCGTCAAGCGCCTGAAGCCGATCCTCGTCGAGGCAGTGGTACGCGGCTACCTGATCGGTTCCGGCTGGAAGGACTACCAGGCCACCGGCGCGGTGTGCGGCATCGCGCTGCCGAAGGGCCTGCGGATGGCCGAGAAGCTGCCCGAGCCGATCTTCACGCCGGCGGCCAAGGCCGAGATGGGCGAGCACGACGAGAACATCACCTTCGACGCGATGGTCGCGACCGTCGGCGCGCCGCTCGCGGAGCGGATCCGCGCGGTGTCGCTCGAGCTCTATCGGCGCGCGTCCGAATACGCCGCCACGCGCGGCATCATCATCGCCGACACCAAGTTCGAGTTCGGCCTCGACGACGCGGGCACGCTGCACCTGATGGACGAGGTGCTGACCGCCGACTCGTCGCGCTTCTGGCCGGCCGATTCGTACCGGGTCGGCGAGTCGCCGCCGAGCTTCGACAAGCAGTACGTGCGCGACTACCTCGAGACGCTCTCCGGCTGGGGCAAGCGCCCGCCCGCGCCGCCGCTGCCGCCCGGGGTCGTCGAGCGCACCGCGGCGAAGTACCGCGAGGCGCTCGAGCGGCTGACCGGGCGCACGCTCGGCTGAGCGGCGCGCTCGAGCGCGCGTCGTCCCGGGGTGACGCGTCGCGCGTCGCACCGGGACGCCGGGCGCGTCACTTCGGCAGGATCACCGTATCGATCGCGTGGATCACGCCGTTGGTCGCGGCGACGTCGGCCTTCACGACCGTGGCGTCGTTGATCCGCACGCCGCCGCCCTCGGCCTTCAGCGCCACGTTCTGGCCCTGCACGGTCTTCACGTCGCCGGTGCGCACGTCCTTCGCCATGACCCGGCCGGCGACCACGTGATAGGTCAGCACCGAGCGCAGTTTCGCCGGATCCTTCAGCAGGCCGTCGACGGTGCCCGGGGGCAGCTTGGCGAACGCCGCGTCGGTCGGGGCGAACACCGTGAACGGACCGGGCCCCTTCAGCGTGTCGACGAGGCCCGCTGCCTTGACGGCGGCGACGAGCGTCGTGAACTGGCCGGCCGCGACGGCGGTGTCGACGATGTCCTGGGCGGCATGGGCGGCCTGGCCGGCGACGAGCGCGGCGGCAGCGGCGGCGAACTTGAGCGTACGGAACGGGTGCATGAGCGATCTCCTGTGGTTGAACTGAACGGTCGAAATGTGACCGATCAGTGCATGGGTCGCCGGCGGTCGTCGGTCCTGACAGGGATCGCCCGGGCGAGCGGCTAAACTCGCGGTTTCGACGGAGCGACCGATGACCGACGCGTCCCCGATCGTCGGGGTGGTGATGGGCAGCAGCAGCGACTGGGACGTCATGCAGCACGCCTGTGCGGTGCTGCGCGAGTTCGGCGTGCCGCACGAGGCGAAGGTGGTGTCGGCGCACCGGATGCCCGACGACATGTTCGCCTATGCCGAGGGCGCGATCGCCCGCGGGCTGCGCGCGATCGTCGCCGGTGCGGGCGGTGCCGCGCACCTGCCCGGCATGCTCGCCGCCAAGACCATCGTGCCGGTCTACGGGGTGCCGGTGCCGTCGAAGTACCTGCGCGGCGAGGACTCGCTCGCCTCGATCGTGCAGATGCCGCGCGGCGTGCCGGTCGCGACCTTCGCGATCGGCGAGGCCGGCGCCGCGAACGCCGCGCTGCACGCGATCGCCGCGCTCGCGACGACCGACGCGGCGCTCGCCGCGAAGCTTTCCGCGTACCGCGCCCGCCAGACCGAGGCGGCGCGCGCGATGACGCTGCCGGGGGCCTGAACGTGCGCCGCGCCTCGCCGGCGCTGCCCCCGGGCAGCTGGCTCGGCCTGCTCGGCGGCGGCCAGCTCGGGCGGATGTTCTGCATGGCCGCGCAGAGCCTCGGCTACCGCGTCTGCGTGCTCGACCCGGGCGCCGACAGCCCCGCGGGCAGCATCGCCGAACGTCACCTGAAGGCCGACTACCTCGACGACGCTGCGCTCGACGAGCTCGCGCGGACCTGCCGTGCGGCGACCACCGAGTTCGAGAACGTGCCCGCGCGCGCGCTCGAGCGGCTCGCGCGCGACGTCGCGGTGGCACCGGCCGGCGCGTCGGTCGCCATCGCGCAGGACCGCATCGACGAGAAGGCGTTCGTGCGGCGCGCCGGCATCGAGGTCGCGCCGTACGCCGTGGTCCGCGACGAGGCCGACCTGCGCACGGCCGACCCGGCGCTGTTCCCGGCGATCCTGAAGGCCGCGCGGCTCGGCTACGACGGCAAGGGCCAGGCGCGCGTCGCCGACGTGGCCGCGGCGCTCGAGGCGTTCCGCGCGTTCGGCGGCGTGCCCTGCGTGCTGGAGAAGCGGCTCGCGCTCGCGAAGGAGGTGTCGGTCGTCGTCGCGCGCGGCTTCGACGGCGTCGCGTCCGCGTGGCCGCTCGCCGAGAACGAGCACCGCGGCGGCATCCTCGCGGTGTCGACGGTGCCTGCCCGAGTCGACGCGGCGCTCGCCGCGCGCGCGTCCCAGGCGACGCTCGCGATCGTCGCGGCGCTCGACTACGTCGGCGTGCTGTGCGTCGAGTTCTTCGTGCTCGACGACGGACGGCTCGTCGTCAACGAGATGGCGCCGCGCCCGCACAACTCCGGGCACTACACGATCGACGCCTGCGTCACCAGCCAGTTCGAGCAGCAGGCGAGGGTGATGGCGGGGCTGCCGCTCGGCGCGACGCGGCAACACTCGCCCGCGGTGATGCTGAACCTGCTGGGCGACGTCTGGTACGGCGAGCGCGACGCGCCCTCCGAGCCCGACTGGACGCGCGTGCTGCGCCACCCGCAGGCCAAGCTGCACCTGTACGGCAAGACCGAGGCACGCCGCGGCCGCAAGATGGGCCACGTGACGGTGCTCGGCGAGACCGCGGCTGAATGCGCGTCGGTCGCGGCGACGATCGAGCGGGACCTGGGCATCGCGACGTGATCGAGGCGCCGACCGACGCGGCGATCGATCGCGCCGCGCGGGCGCTGCTCGCGGGCGAGCTCGTTGCGATCCCGACCGAGACCGTCTACGGCCTCGGCGCCGACGCGGCGCAGCGCGACGCGGTCGCGCGGATCTACGCGGTCAAGGGCCGGCCCGCCGGCCATCCGCTGATCGTCCACGTGCCGGACGCGGCGACCGGCCGACGCTGGGCCCGGTTCGACGTGCGGGCCGAGCGGCTCGTCGCCGCGTTCTGGCCCGGGCCGCTCACGCTGATCCTGCCGCGGCGCGACGACGCGCCCGCGTGGGCCTGCGGCGGCCAGGACAGCGTCGGGCTGCGCTGCCCGTCGCATCCGGTCGCGCATGCGCTGCTCTTGCGCTTCGTCGCGCTCGGTGGGCTCGGGGTCGCGGCGCCGTCGGCGAACCGCTTCGGGCGGGTCAGCCCGACGCGCGCCGCGCACGTCGTCGACGACCTGGGCGAGGACGCGCCGCTCGTGCTCGACGGCGGCCCGTCCGAGGTCGGCGTCGAGTCGACGATCGTCGACCTGAGCCGCGGCCGGCCGGTGCTGCTGCGCCCCGGGCGGATCGGCCGCGACGCGCTCGAGGCCGCGCTCGGCGAGCCGGTCGCCGGCCGCGACGCCGACGCGCCGCGTGCCTCGGGCACGCTCGCTGCGCACTACCAGCCGCACACGCCGGTCGAGCTGCTCGCGCGCGAGGCGCTCGACGCTCGGATCGACGCGCTCGGGGCGGCTCGCGTCGCGGTCTGGTCCGCGACGCGACCGGCGCGCCCTGTGGCCGCATGGCTCGAGGCGCCGCGCGACGCCGCGGCGTACGAGGCCGCGCTCTACGACACGCTGCGCCGCCTCGACGCGCTGCGTGCCGACCGGATCCTCGTCGAGGCGCCGCCGCCGGACGCCGATCGCGACGCGGCGCGCGACCGGCTGGCCCGTGCGGCGCACCGGGGCGGCTGAGCCCGGGTCGGCCCCGGCGCGGGGCGGGCGGACCTGCGGAAAGTGAGCGCGGCCGGCCTCGTAGTTGATTATCATCAGGCCGGCCTTCACCCGAAGGCACGGGCGACGCCCTCGACGGTGCGCCCTGGATCCGTTCGCCGAGGAGACATGATGTTCCCCATTCCCCACCGGGCCTACGCCCTCCGGGCCGCCACTGTCACGGCCGTCGCCGTCCTGCTCGCCGCCTGCGGCGGCGGCAGCGACACCGGGCTGCGCGGCGCGGTCATCGCCGACACCGCGGTCACGACGCTGACCCGGGCCCAGATCGACGCGACCACGTCGTCCCCGGCCCTGCCGATCCAGGCGCTGACCGGCGCCGCGCGGTGCGACGTCACGGTACGCAAGGTCACCCACACCACCAACGGCCCCGGCGGCACCGCCGGCTACACCGCGGTCGCCGCGGTACTCGTCCCGACGGTCAGCGCGACCTGCCCGGGCCCGTTCCCGATCGTCGCCTACGACCCGGGCACGAGCGTCGAGAAGGCCCGCACCCTGGCGAACCCGACCTCGGGCGAGACCGCGCTGCTCACCGCCTTCTTCGCGGCGCAGGGCTACGTCGTCGTCGCGACCGACTACCTCGGGTTCTCCGACTCGAACTTCCCGTACCACCCGTATCTGCACGCCGAGTCGCAGGCGTCGACGACGGTCGACGCGATCCGCGCCGCGCGCGTCGCGCTCGACCGGCAGGGCGTGCCGCTGTCGGGCAGGCTCTTCCTGACCGGCTATTCGCAGGGCGGCCACGCCGCGCTGGCGACGCACCGCGCGATCGAGGCCGATCCCTCGCTCGGCCTGACGGTCACCGGCTCGGGGCCGATGTCCGGTCCCTACGACCTGGTGGGCTCGTTCGTCGCGGGCGCCTCGTTCCTGCCCACCGGCACCGGTGGCTCGAGCGTCTTCACGCCGTACGTGGTCACCGGCTACCAGAAGATCTACGGCAACCTCTACTCGACGCCGGCCGACTACTTCCGGGCACCGTACGTGACCGGCATCGAGTCGCTGCTGCCGGGCACCTTGACCTTCGACCAGCTGATCGCCACCGGACGGCTGCCGCTGAACCTCGGCGACCTGATCACGCCGCGCGCGGTCGCCGACATCGGCGATGCGAACAGCGGCTTCCGCCGGGCGCTGTCGGCCAACTCGCTGCTCGGCTGGACGCCCAGGGCGCCGGTGCTGCTGTGCGGCGGCGCGAAGGACCCGGTGGTGCTCTATACGGTGAACACCGCGGCGACGGCCGCCGACCTGCGCTCGCGCGGCGCGAACGTCACGGCGATCGATGTCGAGACGGTGCCCGAGCTCGCGCCGGTGCTGGCGGCGCTGACCCCGGCGACCTACCACGGCGGCGTGATCACGCCCTGCATGAAGGTCGTCCGCGACGCGCTGTTCGCGACGCTGCGCTGACGCGAACGGGCGCGCGCGCGGCATCCGCCGCGTGCGCGCCCCGTCGCCCTCCGACGCCGCTCCGGCCCCCGCTCCCAGGGGCATCGCGCCCGGACCGGCTCGGCCGCCGCACACTGCGGCGATGAGCATCTTCCCGACGCCCCCCTCCGACCGGTCCCGGTCGTTCGGCCCCGGCCTCGCGGCCTGCGTCGCCGTCGCGTTGCCGCTCGCGCTCGCCGCCTGCGGCGGCGGCGGCGACAGCCCGGTCGCGCCGGTCGCGCCGGCCGCGGCCGCTTCGCCTGCTTCGCCGAACGCGCCTGCTGCACCGACCGGGCCGACCGCCGTCGCCGGTGATGCGCAGACCGCCCCGGTGGCACCGGCGGCCCCGGTCGCTCCCACCGCTCCCCTCGCTCCCCTCGCTCCCCTCGCTCCGAGCACCCCAGTCTCCTCGGCCGCCCCGGCCGCCCCGGACCCCGCCTGGCTCGCGGCGACCACGCCGATCGCGACGCTGCCGAAGGCGACGATCGACGCGACGAACTCGCAGCGCGGCTGGACCGCGCTCGCCGGTCCCGCGCGCTGCGCCGTCACCGTCCACGAGATCGTCCACCCGACCACGGGGCCGAGGGGCGAGGCCACCGACGCATCCGGCGCGGTGCTGGTGCCCTCGGGCGCCGGCTGCGACGGGCCGTATCCGGTGCTGTCGTACTCGCGCGGCACCGACCTCGACCGCGCGCGCTCGATGGCCGACACGACCGAGCGCGAGACGCAGGCCATCGCGGGGTTCTTCGCCGCGCGCGGCTGGGTGGTGGTCGCCTCCGACTACCTCGGCTACGCGAAGTCGAGCTACCCGTACCACCCGTACCTGCACGCCGACTCCGAGGCGCGCACGACGATCGACGCGCTGCTCGCCGGGCGCGCGCTGCTCGCGCGGCTCGGCGTGGCCGAGTCGGGCCGGGTGTTCCTCGCGGGCTACTCGCAGGGCGGGCATGCGGCGCTCGCCGCGCAGCGCGCGATCGAACGCGACCGGCCTGCGGGCGTGCCCGAGGTCGTCGCGACCGGCGCGATGAGCGGCCCGTACGACCTCCCCGGCTCGTTCCCCGAGGTCGCCGCGCTCGCGCCGTTGCTCGCGATCGACTTCGGCGACTCCCCGACGCTGCGCTCGGTGGTGCTGCGGCTCGGCGACGTGCTCGGCACCGCGGCCGTCGACCTGCTGACGGCAGGCGACCGGTTCCGCACGACGCTGCAGGCCAACTCGGTGACCGGCTGGACGCCGCGCGCGCCGCTGATGCTGTGCGGCGGTGCGCGCGACCCGGTGGTGCCGTTCGCGAACGCGCGGCGCGTCGCCGAGGATTTCGCGTCGCGCGGCGTGCAGGTGCCGGTCGTCGACGTCGAGCAGGTGCCCGGCGCGGCCGCGCTGCTGCCGCCGCCGGGCGCTCGGATCACCGAGCTCGGCAGCTACCACCAGGGCGCGGTGCCGCCGCTGTGCTTCGCGGCGGTCCGCGACCAGTGGCTCGAGCCGCGGCGCTGAGCGCCTCGCCGGACCGCCCGCGGCGCGCGCCGATCCCGCGCGCGCGACCTCAGACCCCGAGGTAGCCCGCGAGCGCCGGGTTCGCGCGCAGCTCGGCCGAGCGGCCCTCGAGCTCGACGCGGCCCTTCTGCAGCACGACCGCGCGGTCGGACTGCGCGAGCACGCGCCGGTAGTCGCGGTCGACGATCAGCGTCGCGATGCCGTCCTCGCGGATCTCGCCGATCACGCGCCAGATCTCGGCGACGATCAGCGGCGCGAGCCCTTCGGTCGCCTCGTCGAGGATCACCAGGTCGGGCTGCGTCATCATCGCGCGGCCGATCGAGAGCATCTGCTGCTCGCCGCCCGACAGCTGTGCGCCGAGGTTGCCGAGCCGTTCCTTCAGCCGCGGGAAGGTCTCCATCACGCGCTCGAACGACCAGCCGCCCCCGCCCGCGCGCGGCGGCTTCGCGGCCATGACCAGGTTCTCGCGCACGCTCAGGTTCGGGAACACGCCGCGGCCCTCGGGCACGTAGGCGACGCCGCGCCGCGCGACCTCGTGCGGCCGTCCGCGCGACAGGTCGTGGCCGAACACGCGGATGTGGCCCTCGCGCTGCGCGACATGGCCGAGCAGCGTGCGGATCAGCGTGCTCTTGCCCATGCCGTTGCGGCCCAGCAGCCCGACGGTCTCGCCGCGCCGCACCGTCAGGTCGACGCCGTGCAGCACGTGACTCGAGCCGTACCAGGCGTGCACGCCTTCGGCCTCGAGGATCGGCTCGTCCGCGGCCATCGTCAGTGTCCCCCCAGGTAGGCGGTCTGCACCTCGGGGTTCGCGCGGACCGCGTCCGGCGCGCCCGACGCGATCACCGCGCCGTTGACCATCACCGTGACCCGGTCGGCTGCGCGGAACACCGCGTCCATGTCGTGCTCGACCAGCAGGATCGCGTGGCCGGGCCGCAGCGACTCGAGCAGCGCGAGCATCCGCTCTGTCTCCTCGGCGCCCATGCCGGCGAGCGGCTCGTCGAGCAGCAGCACCTGCGGCGCGGTGGCGATGCACATCGCGATCTCGAGCTGGCGCTTGCCGCCGTGGCTGAGCAGCCCGGCCGGACGGTCGGCGACGTCGTCGAGGCCGACCCGCGCGATCGCGTCGCGCGCGGCGCCGAGGCTCGCCTCGCAGCGGTCCGCGCGCTCCCAGAACCGCCACGGGCGCTGCACGCGCGCCTGCGCGGCGAGGCGGCAGTTCTCGAGCACGGTGAAGCCCGGGTGGATCGTCGTGCGCTGGTAGCTGCGCCCGAGCCCAGCGCGCGCGCGCCGCGGCTGAGGCCACGCGGTCACGTCCTGTCCGAGCAGCTCCACCGTGCCTTCGGACGGCGGGATCTCGCCCGACAGCATGTTGATCAGCGTCGACTTGCCGGCGCCGTTGGTGCCGATCACCGCGTGCACGCTGCCGCGCTCGAGCTCGATCGACACGCGGCTCACCGCGACCAGCCCGCCCCAGCGGCGGGTGAGGTCCCGGCCGCGCAGCAGCACCTCGCGTTCACTCATCGCGGCCTCCGGCGACGGCCGGCGCGGCACGCGGCCCGGGCGTCGCGTCGGCTTCGGCGGGTCGGGCCGCACGGCCGACCAGCCGCTCGCGCCATGCCTGCGGCAGCCCGACCAGCCCGCGGGGCAGCAGCGCGACGCTGACGATGATCGTCAGCCCGAGCCCGAGGTGCCAGTGCTTGGCGAACGGGCCGAACACCGCTTCCGACTTGAAGAGCTCCTGGAGCAGCGCGAACGCGAAGGCGCCGACCAGCGCGCCGCGCAGGTGGCCGATGCCGCCCAGGATCACCATGATCAGCACGGCGCCCGACTGGTGCCAGCTCAGCATCTCCGGGTTCACGTAGCCGTCCTTGATCGCGAACAGCACGCCCGCGAGCCCCGCAAGCCCTCCCGAGAGCGTGAACGCGCCGAGCTTGTACGGATAGGTCGAGAAGCCGGTCGCGCGCATCCGCTGCTCGTTCGAGCGGATGCCCGCGAGCGCGCGCCCGAAGCGCGAGCGCAGCACGACCGCGAGCAGCGCGAACACGCCCGCGAGGCACCCGAGCGTGAGCCCGTACATCGGCAGGGCCTTGCCCAGGTCGAGTCCGCCGAGCGCCGGGCGGGACATCAGGTAGATCCCGTCGGTGCCGCCGCCGAGCGGCGTGTCGTGCACGACGTAGTAGGCCATCTGCGCGAACGCGAGCGTGACCATGATGAAGTAGACACCCCGCGTGCGCAGCGACAGCGCGCCCACCACCAGCGCGTACGCGGCCGCGACGAGCACGCAGGCCGGCATCAGCCACAGCAGCGACGGGGCGTCGCGCTCGCCGGTCAGCAGCACCGTCGCGTATGCGCCGATGCCGAAGAACGCGGCGTGCCCGAAGCACACCAGCCCCGTGCCGCCGACCAGCAGCTCGAGGCTCAGCGCGAAGATGGCGAAGACCATGATCTTCGTGACGAGGTCCAGGCCGTAGGGGCCGGCGATGAGGGGATAGAGCGCGAGCGCGGCGAACGCGGTCGCGACGAAGGCCAGGCGGGCGCGGTCGTCGTTCATCGCGTCAGCCCGCCTTGAACAGGCCGTCCGGCTTCCACAGCAGGATCAGCGCCATCAGCACGTAGATCAGCACCCCGGACACCTCCGGCACCAGCGCCTTGCCGAAGGTGTCGACCGCCCCGATCAGCAGCGACGCCACCAGCGCCCCGCGGATCGAGCCGATGCCCCCGATCACGACCACGACGAAGCAGATGATCAGCACGGAGCCGCCCATGCCCGGGTAGACCGACGAGACCGGCGCGGCCACCATGCCCGCGAACACCGCGATCGCGACACCCGCGGCGAACACGATGCGGTACAGGAACTTGATGTCCACGCCGAGCGACTGGACCATCTCGCGGTTCGTGCTGCCGGCGCGGATCATCATCCCGAGCCGCGTGCGGGTGAACACCAGGTACATGCCGAGCGCGAGCAGCAGGCACACGCCCGAGATGAACAGCCGGTAGATGGGGTAGGTCATGATGTCGCCGAGCGGCAGCGAGCCCGACAGCACGGCGGGCGCCTTCACGCCGTGCACGTCGTCGCCGACGATCAGGCTGCGAAGTTCCTCGAACACCAGGATCAGGCCGTAGGTCATCAGCACCTGCTGCAGGTGCTCGCGCTCGTAGAGGAAGCTGAAGAACGCCCACTCGAGCACGTAGCCCAGCAGCACCGCGAGCACGATCCCCACGGCCATCGTCGCGAAGAATCCGCCGCCGAAGGTGCGCCCGACGACCGGCGCGAGCGCGAACGCCATGTACGCGCCGATCATGTAGAAGCTGCCGTGCGCGAGGTTGATCACGCCCATGATCCCGAAGATCAGCGTCAGCCCGGACGCGACCAGGAAGAGCAGCAGCCCGTACTGCACCGAGTTCAGGCACTGGATCAGGAACGTGGCGAGGTCCATCGGGGAGTCCGGGTGGGGCGCGGCCGCCGTCGGGGCGGCCGCGCCGGAAGGGCGCGCTCGGCGCGGCGGGTCAGAGCTTGCAGCCGCGGGCGGGATCGGCCAGCTGCTTCGACGCGATGCCGACGAGCTTGTTCTCCTTGCCGGTCACCTGGCGCAGGTACATGTCCTGCACCGGGTTGCCGGCTGCCGACAGCGTGAACGGCCCGCGCGGGCTGTCGATCTTCGTCCTGCGCACCGCGGCGGCGAACTCGTCCTTCTTCGAGATGTCGCCCTTGACCGCGTCGAGGCCGATCTTGAGGATCTGCGCCGCGTCGTAGCCCTGCACCGCGTAGACGTCCGGCTGCAGCTTGAAGGTCTTCGCGTAGGCGAGCCGGAACGCGTTGTCGCGGGGCGTGTTCATGCCGTCGGCGTAGTGCAGCGTGGTCATCAGCCCGGCTGCGTCCTCGCCCTGCGCCTCGAGCGTGCCGTCGGTGAGGAAGCCCGCGCCGTAGAGCGGGATCGTCTTCTTCAGGCCCGCCGCCGCGTAGTCCTTGACGAACTTGACCGCACCGCCGCCGGCGAAGAAGGTGTAGACCGCGTCCGGCTTGGTGGCGGCGATCTCGGTGAGCAGCGCCTGGAACTCGACGTTGGGGAAGGGCAGCGACAGCTCCTTGACCACCTGGCCGCCGGCCTTGGTGAACGCGTCCTTGAAACCGCGCACCGACTCGTCGCCGGCCGCGTACTTCCAGGCGATCGTCACCACGCGCTTGTGGCCGCGCTTGGCGACCACCTCGCCCATCGCGTAGCCGGGCTGCCAGTTGCTGAACGACGAGCGGAAGATCAGCGGCGAGCACATCGGCCCCGTGACCGCGTCGGCGCCGGCGTTCGGCACGATGAGCGTCACGTTGTTCTCGCGCGCGGCGCGCGCCATCGCCATCGCGACGCCCGAGTGGACCGTGCCGACAAGCACGTCGACGTTGTCGCGCTTGATCAGCTTGTTGACGTTGTCGGTCGCCTTGGCGGGCTCGGACTCGTCGTCGACCTTCACGAACTCGATCTCGCGTCCGGCGAGCTTGCCGCCGTTCTCGTCGACGTACAGCCGGAAGCCGTTCTCGATCGCGGTGCCGAGCGCGGCGAAGGTGCCGGTGTAGGGCAGCATCAGGCCGACCTTGAGCTTGCCGCTCGCCGTCTGCGCGAACGCGGACGGCGCCGCGAGCACGGCGGCCCCGGCTGCGGCGGACGCGGCGAGCCGCGCGAGCGTGGTGCGCTTCGAAGTCATCGAATGTCTCCTCGTGGGTGGGATCTGACGAATCGCACGACCGCCTCGATCAGCGCGTCGGGTCGGTCGCGATGGGGGGTGTGCCCGCAGCCGGGCAGCTCGAGCAGCTCGGTGCCCGGCACGCGCCGCGCGATGCCGCGGACCTGCTCGAGCGAGCCGTATTCGTCGTCGGTGCCCTGGATCGCGAGGATCGGACAGCGGATCGACGCGAGTTCGGACTCGATCGACCACGCGCGGAAGGCCGGGTCGAGCCATATGTCGCACCAGCCGCCGAACGCGGAGTCCGGGTCGTCGTGATGGCGGGCGAGGGCGCGCTTCAGGTCGCCCTGCGCGTACGCGTCGCGCGCGCGCTCGATGCTCGCGAGCCCGACGTCCTCGACGAGGATGTGCGGCGCGACGACCACGAGGCCGGCGATCCGAGCCGGGAAGCGCGCCGCGTGGATCAGCGCGATCGAGCCGCCATCGCTGTGGCCGAGGAGCCAGGGCGGCTCGGCAGCCGCGTCGACACCGAGCCCCGCGAGCAGCGCCGGCAGCAGCTCGAGCGCCTGCCGGTGCATGAAGTCGGGCGCCCAGCGCTCGCCGCGCGCGCGCGGCGTGGAGCGCCCGTAGCCGGGGCGCGAGAACACCAGGCCGCGCAGGCCTGCGGCCTGGCAGAGCCGCGCCGGGAAGTCCTTCCACATCGAGACCGAGCCGAGGCCCTCGTGAAGGAAGACCATCGTCGGCGCGTGCGGGTCGTCGACGCCGACGCGTGCGTGCTCGATGCGCACGCGCCGCCCGGCCCAGTCGACGTCGACCAGGCCGGTGGCGGCGGGCGCGAGCGTCCCGCTCACGCCGCCGACTGCTCGCGCAGCCTGAAGCGCTGGATCTTGCCGGTCGCGGTCTTCGGCAGCTCGGCGATGAACTCGATGTTCCGCGGGTACTTGTACGGCGCGAGCCGATCCTTGACGAAGGCCTTGAGCTCGTGCTCGGTCGCCGACGCGCCGGGCTTGAGCACCACGTAGGCCTTGGTCTTGGTGAGGCCCTCCACGTCGGGCACGCCGACGACCGCGGCCTCGAGCACCGCGGGGTGCTGGATCAGCGTCGCCTCGACCTCGAACGGCGAGACGTAGATGCCGCTCACCTTCAGCATGTCGTCGCTGCGGCCGGAGTAGGTGTACGTGCCGTCGGCGTTGCGCACGTACTTGTCGCCGCTCTTGGTCCAGCCGCCCTGGAAGGTCTCGCGGGTCTTTGCGCGGTTGCCCCAGTACATCATCGCGGCCGACGGGCCTTGGATGTACAGGTCGCCGGGCTCGCCGTCCGGCACCGGCCGGCCGTCGTCGCCGCGCAGCTCGATCGCGTAGCCGGGCACCGGCCAGCCGGTCGTGCCGTAGCGGACCGTGTCGGGCCGGTTGGACAGGAAGATGTGCAGCATCTCGGTCGAGCCGATGCCGTCGACGATCGGCACGCCGAAGTGCGCCTGGAAGCGCTCGCCGAGTTCGGCCGGCAGCGCCTCGCCGGCCGACGACACCAGCCGCAGCGCGACCTCGGCGCGCTTCGGCAGCGAGGGCGACGCGAGCATCCCGGCGAAGCCTGTGGGCGCGCCGTAGAACACCGTGGGCGTCACGCCGCCGACCTCGCCGCGCCAGCGGCGGAAGGTCGCGTCGGGTGTCGGCCGCTCGGCCATCAGCAGGGTCGTCGCGCCGACCGACATCGGAAAGGTCAGCGCGTTGCCGAGGCCGTAGGCGAAGAAGAGCTTCGCGGCCGAGAAGCAGACGTCGGCCTCCGTCAGGCCGAGCACCGCCTTGCCGTAGAGCTCGCAGGTCCAGTACGGGTTCGCGTGCGAGTGCACCGTGCCCTTCGGCCGGCCGGTCGAGCCCGACGAGTAGAGCCAGAACGCCGGGTCGTCGGCGGCGGTCGGCGCGGCGCGCGACGCGGGCTCGGCGCCGCCGAGGAAGGCCTCGAACTCCATCTCGGCCGGGTGCAGCGGCGCGACCGGCCGCGAGACGACCGTGCGCTTCACCTCGTGGTCCGAGCGCGTCATCGCCGCGACCAGCGTCGGCAGCAGCGCGCCCGACACCAGCAGCGCCTGAGCACGCGAGTGCTCGAGCAAGTAGGCGTAGTCGTCGGCGGTCAGCAGCGTGTTCACCGCGACCGGCACCAGGCCCGCGTGCATCGCGCCGAGGAAGGCGACCGGCCAGTCGGCGCAGTCGTGCATCGCGAGCAGGACCCGCTCCTCGCGCCGCAACCCGACGGCGCGCAGCGCCGCCGACGCACGGCGGACCCGCTCGGCGAGCGCGCCATAGGTGACGGTGCCGGCGTCGTCGACGAAGGCGGCCTTGCCGGCGCGCTGCGCGTTCGCGTCGAGCAGGTGCTGCGCGAAGTTGAAGCGCTCGGGCGGCGCGGCGACGGTCGGGGGCGTGGTCACGGGGCGTCTCCTCCTCGGGGCGGCCGCCGGCGGTGCCGGTGCCTGTGCTTGCCCGTCCGACGGGCATGCAGTATTGTGCGTCCGTGCACTGTAGGTTCAACGTACCGCCATGTCAAGCACTATAATGCCTGTCATCGAGGCGCCCCCGCGGGATCGTGCCGACGGCGCGGCGTTGCCCGACGTCGCGGACGCCGACACCGAGGCCAAGAACCCGTTCCTGGTCGCGCTCGGCGAGCGGGTGAGGGCGCTGCGATCGCGCCGCGGCATGACCCGCAAGGCGACCGCGCAGGCGGCCGACGTGTCCGAGCGCCACCTCGCGAACCTCGAGTACGGCGTCGGCAACGCCTCGATCCTGGTGCTGCTGCAGGTCGCGCAGGCGCTGCAGTGCTCGCTCGCCGAGCTGCTCGGCGACGTGACCACCTCGTCGCCCGAGTGGCTGATGATCCGCGAGATGCTCGAGCAGCGCGACGACGCGACGCTGCGCCGGGTGCGCGTCGCGATCGGAGAGATGCTCGGCACCGGCGGCGCGAACGAGGCGCGCAGCCACCGCATCGCGCTGATCGGCCTGCGTGGCGCGGGAAAGTCCACGCTCGGGCAGCGACTCGCCGACGACCTCGGTTTCCCGTTCGTCGAGCTCTCGCGCGAGATCGAGAAGTTCGCCGGCTGCAGCGCCTCCGAGATCCAGGCGCTCTACGGCCAGAACGCCTACCGTCGCTACGAGCGTCGCGCGCTCGAGGAGTCGATCCAGATCTACCCCGAGGCGGTGATCGCGACGCCCGGCGGCCTGGTCGCCGACGCGGCGACCTTCAACCTGCTGCTCGCGCACTGCACGACGGTCTGGCTGCAGGCCGACCCCGAGGACCACATGAAGCGCGTGATCGCGCAGGGCGACATGCGCCCGATGGCCCAGAGCCGCGAGGCGATGGAGGACCTGAAGGGCATCCTCGCCGGGCGGGCGCCGTTCTACTCCAAGGCTGAGCTGCGCCTGGACACCAGCGCGCGGCCGCTGGAGGAGACGTTCGAGGCGCTGCGGGCGCTGGTGCGCGAGGCGCTCCAGCTGCCGGCCTGACGCGAAGTGGAGTGCATGGGGCGGCTCGGCCCCGACAGGGTAGTGCAAAATAATGCTTGACGCCCAACGCTGCATGCAGGATACTGCCTGACATCCGATCCGAGGCGCATGCAACAGCCTGCGTCCCACACCGAGCAGGAGACCCCGATGAGCCATCCCGACCGCGTCGACTACCAGACCCACCCGACCCAGTACCGGCACTGGAAGCTGTCGTTCGACGGCCCGGTCGCGACGCTCGCCGCCGACTTCGACGAGAACGCCGGGCTGCGTCCGGGCTACAAGCTCAAGCTCAACAGCTACGACCTCGGCGTCGACATCGAGCTGAACGACGCGGTCAACCGCATCCGCTTCGAGCACCCCGAGGTCCGCACGGTGGTCGTGACCTCGCTGAAGGACAAGGTGTTCTGCTCGGGCGCGAACATCTTCATGCTCGGAACCTCCAGCCACGCCTGGAAGGTCAACTTCTGCAAGTTCACCAACGAGACCCGCAACGGACTCGAGGACTCGTCTGCGCACAGCGGCCTGAAGTTCCTCGCCGCGGTCAACGGCGCCTGCGCCGGCGGCGGCTACGAGCTCGCGCTCGCCTGCGACGAGATCCTGCTGGTCGACGATCGCTCGAGCGCGGTGAGCCTGCCCGAGGTGCCGCTGCTCGGCGTGCTGCCCGGCACCGGCGGCCTCACCCGGGTCACCGACAAGCGCCGCGTGCGGCACGACCTCGCCGACATCTTCTGCACGACCACCGAGGGCGTGCGCGGGCAGAAGGCCAAGGACTGGCGTCTCGTCGACGACATCGCGAAGCCCGCGGTCTTCCAGCAGAAGGTGCGCGAGCGCGCGCTGGCGCTGGCCGCGAAGAGCGATCGTCCCGCCGAAGGCAAGGGCGTCGAGCTGACGCCGCTGGAGCGCACGATCGAGGCCGACGGGCTGCGCTATCGGCACGTGACGGTCGCGATCGACCGCGCGAAGCGCACCGCGACCTACACGGTGAAGGCCCCGTCGGGCCCGCAGCCGAAGGACGTCGCCGCGATCGAGTCGGCCGGCGCCGCCTGGTACCCGCTCGCGATGGCCCGCGAGCTCGAGGACGCGATCCTGTCGATGCGCACCAACGAGCTCGACGTCGGCGTCTGGCTGGTCAAGACCGAGGGCGACCCGGCCGCGGTGCTCGCGATGGACGAGGTGCTGCTCGCCAACCGCGACCACTGGCTGGTGCGCGAGACGATCGGCCTGCTGCGCCGGACCTTCTCGCGGCTCGACGTGTCCTCGCGCAGCCTGTTCGCGCTGGTCGAGCCGGGCTCGGCGTTCGCCGGCAGCTTCCTGGAACTCGCGCTCGCCTGCGACCGCAGCTACATGCTGGTGCTGCCCGACGAGCCGTCGAAGGCGCCGCGCATCGCGGTCGACTCGGCCAACTTCGGGCTCTTCCCGATGGTCACCGGCCAGAGCCGCCTCGGCCGCCGCTTCTACGACGAGGCGCCGGCGCTCGACGCGGTGCGCGCCAAGTCGGGCGAGCCGCTCGACGGCGATGCGGCGCTCGCGCTCGGCCTGGTCACGAGCGCGCCCGACGACATCGACTGGGCCGACGAGGTCCGGATCGCGATCGAGGAACGGGTCTCGATGTCGCCCGACGCGCTGACCGGCATGGAGGCCAATTTGCGCTTCAACGGCCCGGAGAACATGTTCACCCGCGTCTTCGGCCGGCTCACCGCCTGGCAGAACTGGATCTTCCAGCGTCCGAACGCCGTCGGCGACAAGGGCGCGCTGAAGGTCTACGGCAAGGGCGACAAGGCCGCCTTCGACTGGAACCGCGTCTGACCCGCCCGACCGTCCCACAGCGCAACCCCGAACCGATTCCAGCGTCTTACCGAAACCGACATCCCGACGGAGTCCCGACATGGCCGCCATCGACTACAGCGAGAAGATCCCCAACAACGTCAACCTCGCCGAGGACCGCACGCTGCAGCGCGCGCTCGAGCAGTGGCAGCCGAACTACCTCGAGTGGTGGAAGGACATGGGTCCGGACGGCAGCCAGAACTTCGACGTCTACCTGCGCACCGCGGTCAGCGTCGACCCGCAGGGCTGGGCGCAGTTCGGCCACGTGAAGATGCCCGACTACCGCTGGGGCATCTTCCTGAATCCGGCCGAGAAGGACCGCAAGATCCACTTCGGCGACCACAAGGGCGAGGACGCTTGGGCAGACGTGCCCGGCGAGTACCGCGCGAACCTGCGCCGGATCATCGTCACGCAGGGCGACACCGAGCCCGCGTCGGTCGAGCAGCAGCGCCACCTCGGCCTCACCGCGCCGAGCCAGTACGACCTGCGCAACCTCTTCCAGGTCAACGTCGAGGAAGGCCGCCACCTGTGGGCGATGGTCTACCTGCTGCACAAGTACTTCGGCCGCGACGGCCGCGAGGAAGGCGAGGCGCTGCTCGAGCGCCGCAGCGGCAACCAGGACAACCCGCGGATCCTCGAGGCGTTCAACGAGAAGACGCCCGACTGGCTGTCGTTCTTCATGTTCACCTACTTCACCGACCGCGACGGCAAGTTCCAGCTGTGTGCGCTCGCAGAGTCGAGCTTCGACCCGCTCGCCCGCACCACGAAGTTCATGCTGACCGAGGAAGCGCACCACATGTTCGTGGGCGAGTCGGGCGTCTCGCGCGTGATCCAGCGCACCTGCCAGGCGATGAACGAGCTGAAGACCGACGATCCGGCGAAGCTGCGTGCCGCCGGCGTGATCGACCTGCCGACGCTCCAGCGCTACCTGAACTTCCACTTCAGCGTGACGATCGACCTGTTCGGCGCCGACGAGTCCTCGAACGCCGCGACCTTCTACTCGACCGGTCTCAAGGGCCGCTACGAGGAGGGCAAGCGACAGGACGACCACCAGCTGCGCGGCCAGACCTACCGGGTGCTCGGCGTCCAGAACGGTCAGCTCGTCGAGCGCGAGGTGCCGATGCTCAACGCGCTGAACGAGGTGCTCCGCGACGACTACATCCGGGACTCGGTCGCCGGCGTCGAGCGCTGGAACAAGGTCATCGAGAAGTCGGGGATCCCGTTCCGGCTCAAGACCCCGCACAAGGCGTTCCACCGCAACATCGGCGCGCTGAAGGGGGTGAAGGTCGCGCCCACTGGCCAGGTGGTGAGCGAGGCCGAGTGGCAGGCGAGCGTCGGCCAGTGGCTGCCGACCGACACCGACCGCGCGTTCGTCGCGAGCCTGATGGGTCGCGTCGTCGAGCCGGGCAAGTTCGCGAACTGGATCGCGCCGCCGGTCATGGGCATCAACCGCCAGCCGGTGGATTTCGAGTACGTTCGCTTCGCGTGAGTGAAGGCGGGCCCGTTCCGACGGACGGGTCCGCTCCGTTTCCGGAGACCGACGATGGACATGGCCGACGGCGCCGTCATCAAGCAGCACCTGATCGACCCCGAGATCTGCATCCGCTGCAACACCTGCGAGGCGACCTGCCCCGTGGGGGCGATCACGCACGACTCGCGCAACTACGTCGTCGACGCCGACAAGTGCAACCTGTGCATGGCCTGCGTGCCGCCGTGCCCGACCGGCTCGATCGACAACTGGCGCGCGATGCCGCGCGTGAAGGCGTACAGCGTCGAGGCGCAGCTCGGCTGGGACGAGCTGCCCGCGGAGCTCTCTGCCGAGCAGCTGGCCGAGGCCGGCGTCGCCACCGGCGCCGCGCCCGCGGTCGAGCCGGTCGCGCCGTCGCTGCCGGCCGCCGAGACCGGCGAGACCGCGTTCGTCGCCTCGCAGTGGGGTGCGACGCTGCCGCCCTGGTCCGCCGCGCACGCCTACACCAATCTCTTCGGCCCGAAGGCCGCCGAGAAGACCGTGACCGCGACGGTGACCGGCAACGTGCGCGTCACCGAGGTCGGCCGCGAGTACGACACCCACCACGTGGTGCTCGACTTCGGCGCGATGCCGTTCCCGGTGCTCGAAGGCCAGTCGATCGGCATCGTGCCCCCCGGGGTCGACGCGAACGGCCGGCCGCACCATCCGCGCCAGTACTCGATCGCGAGCCCGAGGAACGGCGAGCGCCCGGGCTACAACAACCTGTCCCTGACGATCAAGCGCGTGCTCGAGGACCACCAGGGCCGCCCGGTGCGCGGGGTCGCGAGCAACTACATGTGCGACCTGAAGGTCGGCGACACCGTGCAGGTCGTCGGGCCGTTCGGGGCGAGCTTCCTGATGCCGAACCACCCCCGGTCGAGCATCGTGATGATCTGCACCGGCACCGGCAGTGCGCCGATGCGGGCGATGACCGAGTGGCGTCGCCGGCTTCGCGCGAGCGGCAAGTTCGAGGGCGGCAAGCTGATGCTGTTCTTCGGCGCGCGCACCAAGGAGGAGCTGCCGTACTTCGGGCCGCTGCAGAACCTGCCGCGCGACTTCATCGACATCGAGTTCGCGTTCTCGCGTACGCCCGGCGCCTCCAGGCGCTACGTGCAGGACGCGATCCGCGACCGCGCGGCCGACGTCGCCGCGCTGCTCGTCGACCCGAACGCCTGCTTCTACGTCTGCGGGCTGAAGGCGATGGAGGAGGGGGTGGTGCTGGCGCTGCGCGACGTCGCGGCGCAGGCGGGGCTGCAGTGGGACACGGTCGGGGCGGCGATGAAGCGCGAGGGGCGGCTGCACCTCGAGACCTACTGACCCTGCTGACGGCCGGGTGGCCGGCGGCACCCGTCGCCCGCCGGCGTCGCGCCCCGGCCGGCCCGGGCCGAGCGGCGGCCACCGCTTAAGCCCCGGCGGCATGAGCTAACCGCGACCCGGTCGTTCGCCGCCGGCCGCTCCCTGCCTAGGATCTGGGGCTCGATCGAGGCCCGGATCCCCATGTACCGCTACGACGACTTCGACCAGGCCCTGGTCGACGAGCGGGTCGCCCAGTTCCGCGACCAGACCCGCCGCTTCCTGGCTGGCGAGCTGTCGGAAGACGCGTTCCGCCCGCTGCGGCTGCAGAACGGCCTGTACGTGCAGAAGCACGCGCCGATGCTGCGGATCGCGATCCCGTACGGCACGCTGTCGTCGGTGCAGCTGCGCAAGCTCGCCGACATCGCCGACCGCTACGACCGCGGCTACGGCCACTTCAGCACCCGCCAGAACCTGCAGCTGAACTGGCCGGCGCTCGAGGCGGCCCCGGACATCCTGGCCGAGCTGGCCTGCGTGGAGATGCACGCGATCCAGACCAGCGGCAACTGCGTGCGCAACACCACCACCGACCACTTCGCCGGCGTCGCCCGCGACGAGCTGGTCGACCCGCGGCCGTACTGCGAGCTGATCCGGCAGTGGTCGACGATCCACCCCGAGTTCGCGTTCCTGCCGCGCAAGTTCAAGATTGCGGTGACCGCCGCGACCGCGGACCGCGCGGCGGTGCAGGTGCACGACATCGGGCTGCGGATCGTCCGCAACGACGCTGGCGAGCTCGGCTTCGAGGTCTGGGCGGGCGGCGGGCTCGGCCGCACGCCGGTGGTCGCGCCGCTGATCCGGCCCTTCCTGCCCGAGCGCGAGCTGATCAACTACCTCGATGCGATCCTGCGGGTCTACAACCGGTTCGGCCGGCGCGACAACAAGTACAAGGCCCGGATCAAGATCCTGGTCCGCGAGCTCGGCGCCGAGACCTTCACCGGGCAGGTCGAGGCGCAGTGGGCCGCACTGCGCGGCGGTCCGTCGACGCTGACCGACGCGGTGCTCGACGACCTGCGCGCCGCGTTCGCCCCGCCGCCGTACCGCCAGCTCGACGACGACATGACGCTGCCCGATGCGGCGCTGTCGGACGCGCCGGGCTTCGCCGCCTGGGCCGCACGCAGCGTGACGCCGCACAAGGTGCCGGGCTACCGCGCGGTGACGGTCTCGCTGAAGGCGCACGGCGTCGCGCCCGGCGACGCGACCTCCGAGCAGATGCGCGTGGTCGCCGATGCGGCCGAGCGCTTCGGCTTCGGAGAGATCCGCGTCAGCCACCACCAGAACCTGGTGCTGCCGGACGTCGAGCGCGCGGCGCTGCCCGAGTTGCACGCGATGCTGAAGGCCGCGAAGCTCGCCGCACCGAACGTCGGGCTGCTGACCGACATCATCGCGTGCCCGGGCGGCGACTTCTGCTCGCTCGCCAACGCGGTCTCGATCCCGGTCGCGCAGGCGATCCAGGCGCGCTTCGACGACCTCGACGACCTGTTCGACATCGGCGAGATCGAGCTGAACATCTCGGGCTGCATCAACGCCTGCGGCCACCATCACGTCGGCCACATCGGCATCCTCGGCGTCGACAAGGCCGGGGAGGAGTGGTACCAGGTCTCGCTCGGCGGCGTGCAGGGCCCGCACGCCGCGATCGGCCGGATCATCGGCCGCTCGTTCTCCCGCGCCGAGATGCCCGACGTCGTGGAGCGCCTGGTGCGCGCCTACGTGGACCTGCGCGAGTCGGCCGACGAGCGCTTCATCGACGCGGTGCGCCGCGTCGGCCTCGAACCCTTCAAGGTGGCCGTCTATGGCAACGCTGATCGACCGGAACGGGCCCCGGCCTGACACCTGGCACGTCTTCGACGGCGACGCGGGCGCGGTGCCCGCGCACGCCGACCTGCTGCTGCCGCTCGACGAGTGGCGCGAGCGCGCGGCGGTCTGGGGTGCGCGGCCCGGGCGCATCGGCATCCTGCTCTCGCCGTCGGACGACCCGGCGGCGATCGCGGCCGACCTCGAGCGCTTCGCGCTGGTCGCGGTGCGCTTCCCGAGCTTCACCGACGGTCGCGGCTACTCGACGGCGCGCCTGCTGCGCGAGCGGCACGGCTGGCGCGGCGAGCTGCGCGCCGTCGGCGACGTGCTGCGCGACCAGCTGTTCCTGCTCGCGCGCTGCGGCTTCGACAGCTTCGCGCTGCGCGACGACCAGGACCCGCAGGCGGCGCTCGCGGCGTTCGACGACTTCAGCGTGCGCTACCAGTCGGGCGCCGACGAGCCTCAGCCGCTGTTCCGGCGCCGCGGCGCGACGGTGAGCGCGTGACGCCGGACGGCTCGCCCGGCGACGCATCCGGCCTCGGCCCGGTGTTCTTCGTCGGCGCCGGGCCCGGCGCGGCCGACCTGCTGACGGTCCGCGCGATCCGCGTGCTCGCGCGCGCCGACGTCGTGCTTCACGACGCGCTGATGACCGACGAGGTGCTCGACTGGGCGCCGGGCGCCGAGCTGATCCCGGTCGGCAAGCGCTGCGACGGCGCATCGGCCGAGCAGGGATGGATCGACCGCGCGCTCGTCGACGCCGCGCGCCGACACTCGGTCGTCGTGCGCCTGAAGGGCGGCGATCCGACAGTCTTCGGCCGCTTGGACGAGGAGATCGACGCGCTCGACGCAGCCGGCGTGCGCTGGGAGATCGTGCCGGGCATCACCGCGGCGAGCGCCGCCGCCGCGCAGGCCGGGCACTCGCTGACCCGGCGCGGGGTCGCGCGTCGCGTCGACGTGGTGACGCCGCGCGTCGGGCGCGGCGAGCCCGGGTACGGCGACGGTCACGAAGGCGGCCACGAAGGCGATTGGGCCGCGGGCCTGTCTCCGTCGGGGACGGTGGTGCTGTACATGGCCGGCCGCATCGCCGGCCGATGCGCGCGCACGCTGCTCGCCCGGGGCTTCCCGGGCGATACGCCGGCGGTCGCGGTGCGGGCGGCCTCGTGGCCCGACGCGGCGACCGAGCGCACCACGCTCGCGGCGCTCGCCGCCGCAGGCCTCGCGGTCGACGTGCGGCCGGTGGTGCTGCTGGTGGGGCAGGCCGTGGGTTCGCGGCCGGCCGCCGAGGCGGCGCGGCGCCGGCTCGCGGCGACGGCGGCCGGGCACGCCACGGTCGCGGCCGAGGCGCCGGTGGCCGTCCCGGTCGCCTGACCGGACCCTCCCCCCGGGCCGTCCGGGTCCGTCCGAAGCCCGTCACGGTCCGTCCGAGGCCCGCCATGCCGCCTCGGCGGCCGATCGGAGGCGATCGGTGGTCGCCGCGCCGCGCCGCGCCGACTTGACGGGGCCTCAAGTGGCGTGCGGATCGGATCGATACCCCGGTCGCCAACGTCGATTCCGTCCCACCGTTGACCGACGTCACCCTGATCGAGACCGTTGCAGACCTGACCGCCGAGCGCGACCGCGAGTCGCTCGAGGCGACGCTGGCCGGGCTGCTGCGCGTGCAGCTCGACGCGCTCGAGGCGACCTGTTTCAGGCTGGTCGCGTCCGACGACGGGCCGCGGGTGTGGGCGGTGCTGCGCGCGACGGCCGACGCGACGACGCCGCTCGGCGACGGCGCCGACCCGCGCCGGCTTCCGCCGCTCGACGGCGACCGGGCGCGCTGCGTCGAGCGACGCGCGGCGCTGCGGCGCGTCTCGGGCGGGCAGGCGACCTGGCTGCTGCCCGTGCTCGCCGAGCACGACACGCTGACCGCGCTGCGCAACCGGCGCACCTTCGACGCCGACTTCCAGCGACTGCAGCGCGGCGCGGTGCACGCGCTGGCGGCCGCGCCACTCGACGCGCGCCATCCGGCGCCCGTCGACGCGCCGCACTGGCTCGCGGTCGTCGACGTCGATCGGTTCAAGCGGTTCGACGACGAGTACGGCCACCTGTACGGCGACGAGGTGCTGCTGATCCTCGCGCAGATGATGCGCGCGCAGTTCCGGCCGCTGGACCGTCTCTACCGGTTCGGCGGCGAGGAGTTCGTCGTCGTGCTCGCGCGCACCGCGCCCGAGGTCGCGCGCGCGCCGTTCGAGCGGCTGCGCGCGGCGGTCGCGGCGCGCGCGTTCACGCGGGTCGGCCGCGTGACGGGGTCGATGGGCTTCACGCGGATCGGCACGGTCGACGACGCGGCGGGCGCGTTCGGGCGAGCCGACGCGGCGCGCTACCACGCGAAGCAGGGCGGGCGCGACCGGGTCCACGCGTGGGAGGACCTGGCGGCCGCCGGCCTGGTCGCGCCGACGCGGACCGAGGCGGTCGTCGAGCTGTTCTGACGCGGCCCCGGGCATCGGGGAGGGCGTGGCGCTTCCGGGTTAAGCTGGCGGCCCCCTGCCCGCCCGACCCGATGTCCGAGCCCGCGCCCCTTGCCGACCCGACCCCGCTGGTCGCCCTGGTTCGCCGCCTGCGCGCCGGCGACCGCGCGTGGACGGCCGGGGCGGCCGCCCGCTTCGACGCATGGCTCGACGGGCTCGAGCGCGACGACGCGCTGCGGGCCGACGTCACCGCGCGCTTCGCGGCGATCGTCGCCGGCACCTGGCACGTCGGCTTCTTCGCCGACCTCGGTGTCGCGCCGCCCGATGGCTTCCTCGTGGAGCTGCGGCACCGCATGCTGCGCCGCCTCCTGCCCGAGGACCACGAGGACGACCAGCTGAAGGACGTCGCGCGCCGGCTCTTCGGGCGGCCGCGCGCGGCCTCGTGGGCGCTGTCGATCCCGGGCGACCGCTGGGCGCGCCTCGCCGTGCTGCTGCGGCTGGACGCGCTGCCCGAGCCCGCGCGCACGCGGATGGCCGGCGAGCTGTTCGAGGCGATGAAGATCCTGTCGGCGCGGATCGCGGCGATCGGCGTCGACCCCGACGTCGCGCACGTGTCGCCCGATGCGCAGCGCTCGGCCTCGCCCTTTCTCGAGCAGCAGGGCCTGGTGCGCGACTACGTCGACGGCTGGATCCGAGCGCTGACCGACGGTGCGGCGATGCCCGTCGACGACGACCGGCCGGTGCGGGTGCTGCTCGACCAGTGCCGCGAGGTGATCCGCCGGATCCGGCGCAACACCGGCCGCACCGGCGTCACCGTGTCGCTCACCTTCAAGCTGCAGCGGCTTCAGGAGATCGTCGACCGGCTCGAGATGCTGCTCGACCTGATCGACTTCACCCGCGGGCCGCTCGCCGAGCGCGGCGGCGCCTGGATGCGCTTCCTGCGCCAGCAGGTGCGCGCCTGCGCCGACGAGACCAGCGTGCGCGCCGTCTGGAGGAAGAGCACCGAGCTCGCGGCGCTCGAGATCACCGAGCACGCGGGCCGCGCCGGCGAGCACTACATCGCGACCGACCGCGCGCAGTGGTGGCAGATGCTGCGCTCGGCCGCGCTCGGCGGCTTCGTGATCGCGTTCATGGCGATCGCCAAGATCCTGATCGCGACGATGCACGCGCCGCCGCTGGTCGAGGGCGCGCTGGTGTCGCTGAACTACGGCCTCGGCTTCGTGCTGATCCACCTGGTGCACGGCACCGTGGCGACCAAGCAGCCGGCGATGACCGCGGCGCGGATCGCCGCCGAGCTCGACGCCGCGCAGGCGAGCCGCGACCCGAAGTCGTGGCTGCCGCGCGTGTCCGACCTGCTGGTGCAGGTGGTGCGCAGCCAGTTCGTCGCGGTGCTGGGCAACGTCGGCGTCGCGCTGCCGCTCGCGGCGCTGCTGACCTGGCTGTCGATGCAGTCGCTCGGCGTCGGGCCGGCCTCGCCCGAGAAGGCCGCGGCGCTGCAGGCGCAGCTCGACCCGCTCGGGCTCACCGTGTTCTACGCGGCAGTCGCGGGCGTGTGCCTGTTCCTGTCGGGCGTGATCTCGGGCTACTGCGACAACCTCGCGGTGTTCCACCGCCTGCCGCGCCGGGTCGCCCGCATGCCGCTGCTGGTGCGGCTCGTCGGCGGGCCGCGCGCCGAGGCCGTCGGCGCCTACGTCGAGCACAACTTCGGCGCGCTCGCCGGCAACTTCCTCTTCGGCTGCATGCTGGGCGGCGTCTCGCTGCTCGGCACGCTGTCGGGCCTGCCGCTCGACATCCGGCACGTCGCGTTCGCGTCGGCGAACCTCGGCGTGGCGACCGTGACGCTGTGGGGCCACCTCGCCTGGCAGGCCGTCGCGATCGCGGCCGTCGGCGTCGTCGCGATCGCGCTGACCAACCTCGCGGTCAGCTTCACGCTGTCGCTGATGCTCGCGCTGCGCGCCCGCCGGCTCGATGTGACCGGCGTCGGGGCGCCGTGGGGCACGGTGGTGCGTCGTGCGCTGTCGCGGCCGCTCGATCTGGTGCGCCCGCCGCCCGCGGCGGTGCGCGACGACACCCGTCTCGCCGATTGATCGGGATCGCCCCCGGCGCGCCGGGGGAGAAGGGCCTCCGCGGCCGCGGATCGGTCTCTATAATCGGCGCTCCCGCCCAGCCAGAGGTCATCCATGAACGCCACGCCGCGCCGCGCCGTCCTGTCCGCCGCCGTCTCCGCTTCCGTCCTCGCCGCCGCCGGCGTGCCCGTGCAGGCCTTCGCACAGTCGAAGATCAAGGTCGCCGCCGTCTACACCGTGCCGGTCGAGCAGCAGTGGGTGAGCCGCATCCACAAGGCACTGAACGCCGCCAAGGACCGCGGCGCGATCGACTACGAGTTCAGCGAGAGCGTCGCCAACGCCGACTACGAGCGCGTGATGCGGCAGTTCGCCGAGAAGGGCGCACAGTTCATCGTCGGCGAGTCGTTCGCGGTCGAGGCCGCCGCGCGCAAGGTCGCGAAGGACTACCCGAAGATCTCGTTCCTGATGGGCTCGTCGGGCAAGCCGCAGGCGCCGAACTTCTCGGTGTTCGACAACTACATCCAGGAGCCGGCCTACCTCACCGGCATGATCGCCGGCGGCATGACCAAGTCGAACCGCATCGGCATGGTCGGCGGCTTCCCGATCCCCGAGGTCAACCGGCTGATGAACGCGTTCATGGCCGGCGCGAAGGAGACGAACCCGAAGGTCGAGTTCATGGTCACCTTCATCAACTCGTGGTTCGACCCGCCGAAGGCGAAGGAGGCGGCCTTCGCGATGATCGACAAGGGCGCCGACGTGATGTACGCCGAGCGCTTCGGCGTGTCCGACGCGGCCAAGGAGCGTGGCAAGCTCGCGATCGGCAACGTGATCGACACGCAGAAGGCCTATCCGGACACCGTCGTCGCCTCCGCGCTGTGGAACATGGAGCCCACCATCGAGCGCGCGCTCGAGGCGGTCAAGGCCGGCAAGTTCAAGCCCGAGGACTACGGCCAGTTCTCGATGATGAAGTACAAGGGCTCGGAGCTCTCGCCGCTCGGCACCTTCGAGTCGAAGATCCCGGCCGACCTGGTGAAGCGGGTCCGCGAACGCGAGAAGGCGATCCTCGACGGCAAGTTCACCGTCAAGGTCGACGACAACCAGCCGAAGCCGACCGCGAAGTGACGGACTCGCCGGTCCTGCGCCTGACCGGCATCACGAAGCGCTTCGGGTCGCTGCTCGCCAACGACGGCATCACGCTGGAGCTGTCGCGCGGCGAGGTGCTCGCGCTGCTCGGCGAGAACGGCGCCGGCAAGAGCACGCTGGTGTCGATCCTGTTCGGGCACTACGTCGCCGACGCGGGCACGGTCGAGGCGTTCGGTGCGCCGCTGCCGCCGGGCGACCCGGCGGCGGCGCTCGCCGCGGGCATCGGCATGGTCCACCAGCACTTCACGCTGGCCGACAACCTCTCGGTGCTCGACAACGTGACGATCGGCGTCGAGCCGTGGTGGCGGCCGGTGTCGCGCCGCGCCGCGGCGCGCGCGAAGCTCGTCGACCTCGCGCGCCGCTTCGGCCTCGCGGTCGACCCGGACGCGCGCGTCGGCGACCTGTCGATCGGCGAGAAGCAGCGCGTCGAGATCCTGAAGGCGCTGTACCGCGACGCGCGGATCCTGATCCTCGACGAGCCGACCGCGGTGCTGACGCCGCAGGAGAGCGAACGGCTGTTCGAGACGCTGCGCGCGTTCGTCGCGGCGGGGCTGTCGATCGTGTTCATTTCCCACAAGCTCGGCGAGGTGCTCGCGGTCAGCCACCGCGTCGCGGTGCTGCGGCAGGGGCGGCTCGAGGCGACGCTGCCGGCCGCGGGCACCGACGCGGCGCGGCTCGCGCAGCTGATGGTCGGGCGCGCGGTCGAGCGCACGACGCGGGCCGGGCGCGAGCAGGCCGCGTCGCGGCCGCCGACTGCCGGCGCGGCTCCGGTGCTCGCGCTGCACGACGTCGAGCTCGTCGAGGGCGGCCGCCGCCTGCTCGAGCGCGTGTCGCTCGAGCTGCGCGCCGGCGAGATCGTCGCGATCGCCGGCGTCGCGGGCAACGGCCAGCAGCCGCTCGCCGAGCTGCTGTGCGGGCTGCGCGCCCCGAGCGCGGGCACGCTGCGTGTCGACGGTTCCCCGATCGCGGCGACGCCCGCCGCGTTCGTCGCGGCGCGCGTCGGCCGCATTCCCGAGGACCGCCACCACCTCGGCGCGATCGCCGAGGCGAGCGTCGCCGAGAACGCGGTGGCCGAGCACTACCGAGAGCCGCCCTGCGCGCGCGGCCGCTGGCGCGTCGACCGCGCGGCGATCCGCGAGGCCGCGCAGCGCATCGTCGCCGACTACGACGTGCGATGCAGCGGCCTAGACCAGCCGACCCGCCAGCTGTCGGGCGGCAACATGCAGAAGCTGATCCTCGGCCGCGTGCTGTCGCGCTCGCCGCGGCTGATCGTCGCCGACCAGCCGACCTGGGGACTCGACGTCGGCGCGGTCGCCTGGATCCACGGCAGGCTGCTCGACGCAGCGCGCGCGGGCGCGGCGATCGTGCTGATCTCGGAGGAGCTCGACGAGATCCTCGCGCTCGCCGACCGGATCGCGGTGATCTCGCACGGCCGACTGTCCGAGGCGCGCCCGGTCGCCGACTGGAGCACCGAGACGCTCGGCCTCGCGATGATGGGCGCCGGCGAACGGAGGCAGGCCGATGCGGCTCGAGCGGCGTGAGGTCCCGTCGCGGACGGCGATGCTGGTCGCGCCGCTCGCGGCGGTCGCGGTCACGCTCGTCGCGTGCGCGCTGCTTGTCGCCTGGGCGGGCGCGCCGGTCGGCCGTACGTATGCGCTGCTGTTCGAGGGCGCGTTCGGCGGGCGCTTCGCGCTGACCGAGACGCTGACCCGCGCGACGCCGCTGATGCTGACCGGGCTCGCCGCCGCCGTCGCGTTCCGCGCGCGGTTCTGGAACATCGGCGCCGAGGGGCAGCTCTACCTCGGCGCGCTCGCCGCGGTCGCGATCGGCGGGCTGCACGGCGGCGCGGGCTTCGACGCGCCGCTGCCGCTGCTGTTCGCCGGCATGGTCGCGGCCGGGATGGCCGCGGGCGCCGCGCTGGTCGCCGGTCCCGCGCTGCTGCGCAACCGTTTCGGCGTCGACGAGGTGGTGACGACGCTGCTGATGAACTTCATCGTGCTGCTGTGCGTCTCGTGGATGCTCGACGGCCCGATGAAGGACCCCGGCGCGATGGGCTGGCCGCAGTCGGTCGGCCTGAACCCGGAGCTCGAGTTCACGCGGCTGCTCGAGAAGGCACGGGTGCACTCCGGGCTGCTGTGGGCGGTGGGCCTCGCGGTCCTCGTCTGGGCGGTGCAGCGCTTCACCACCTGGGGCTTCGAGTGGCGTGCGGTCGGCGCGAGCCCGGACGCGGCGCGCTTCGTCGGCGTGCCGGTCGATGCGGTGGTGCTGCGCGCGGCGCTGCTGTCGGGCGCGCTCGCGGGGCTCGCCGGCGTGTCCGAGGTCGCCGGCCGCACCGGCTACGTGACGCTCGACATGTCGCCCGGCTACGGCTATGCCGGCATCGTCATCGCGATGCTCGCCGCGCTGCACCCGCTCGCGGTGGTCGCCGCCGCGGTGTTCGTCGCCGGCATGCTGGTCGGCGCCGACAGCATGAGCCGCGAGGTCGCGGTGCCGAGCTACATCGCGGACGTGATCGTCTCGGTGTCGCTGATCGCGATGCTGGTGGCGACGATGCTCGCGCAGTACCGGGTGCGCAGGCGCTGATGCTCGCCGACGTGATCGACACGCTGCTGCAGGCGAACTTCTGGATCGCGGTGCTGCGCATCGCGACGCCGCTCGTGCTCGGCACGCTCGGCGTGCTGCTGTGCGAGCGCGCGGGCGTGCTGAACCTCGGCATCGAGGGGATCATGGTCGCGGGCGCGTTCGCCGGCTGGTTCGCCGCGTACCAGGGGGCGGGGCTCTGGGGCGGCGTGCTCGCCGCGGCGCTGGTCGGCGGGGCGTTCGGCCTGCTGCACGGCGTGCTGACCGTCTCGCTCGCGCTGTCGCAGCACGTCTCGGGGCTCGGCATCACGCTGTTCGCGACCAGCGTGTCGTACTACGCGTATCGGGTCGGCTTCCCGAAGGTCACCAGTCCGCCGACGGTCGAGCCGTTCACCGGCATCGGTGCACCCTTCGACGCGATCCCGCTGATCGGGCCGGTCCTCGCCGCGCAGACGCCGCTCGCGCTGCTCGCCTTCGCGATGGTCCCGTTGGTCGCGTGGCTGCTCTACCGCACGCCCGCCGGCCTCGCGCTGCGGATGGTCGGCGAGAACCCGGCCGCGGCCGAGAGCGCCGGCATCCCGGTCGCGACGACCCGCATCGCCGCGATCGCCGCGGGCTCGGCGCTGATGGGCATGGCGGGCGCGTTCCTGACGCTCGCCGCGTTCAACGCGTTCTTCTTCAACATGATCAACGGCCGCGGATGGATCTGCGTCGCGCTGGTGGTGTTCGCGTCGTGGCGGCCGGGCAAGGCGCTGCTGGGCGCGCTGCTGTTCGCGGGCTTCGACGCGCTGCAGCTGCGGCTGCAGCAGGGCGCGGGCAGCCAGGTGCCGTACCAGCTGTGGCTGATGGTGCCGTACGTGCTGTCGATCCTCGCGCTGGTGCTGGTCGCGCGGCGCGCCGCGTACCCGCAGGCGCTGATGAAGCCGTACCGCAAAGGAGAGCGCTGAGATGTTCGACCTGATCGTCCGCCACGCGACGCTGCCCGACGGGCGCACCGACATCGACGTCGCCGTCCGCGGCGAGCGGATCGCCGCGGTCGAGCCGCACGCGACCCTCGCGTCGGCCACCGCGGGCCGCGAGATCGACGCGGCTGGCCTGCTGCTGTCGCCGCCCTTCGTCGACGCGCACTTCCACATGGACGCGACGCTGTCGCTCGGGCTGCCGCGCTTCAACCAGTCGGG
>Ga0315899_10000534_pt1 | contig 45855 bp, 32 predicted proteins | sample LakEriMetagenome_2_FD_203518 | JGI IMG/M metagenome (GOLD analysis project Ga0315899, IMG submission 203518) | Freshwater fungal communities from buoy surface, Lake Erie, Ohio, United States - Buoy 4 MA112 | ecosystem: Environmental > Aquatic > Freshwater > Lake | place: USA: Lake Erie, Ohio...
ATGTGCCTTTGATTCAAAGAATCAAAGGTATAGGACCTAAATCTGCACAAAGAATGATTCTCGAATTACAAGACAAGCTGAAAAAGGAAGGTCCTGATTCATTGATCTCTATGCCTATTCATAATACAGCTAAAGATGAAGCTTTATCTGCCTTGGTTATGTTAGGATTCAATAAAAACATTGCAGAAAAAGCCCTTGAAATTGCAATCAAAGCTTCATCAGAAATTTTATCTGTTGAGGCTTTAATAAAAATTGCCCTAAAAAGCTTATAATTAATATCAATACCCTTGAAATTGAGAAGTGTTGTTTCTTTTTGTCTGAAAAGTTTTCTATGTACACTCCTAATCCTGTTATCAGGGCAGGTAATTGCCCAAAATACACCTGCTCCAAAAGATACTGTTAAACTTATTTATCCATTTCGGGATTATAAAAATCTTGAGTTCAAGCCCTTAAAAGGAGTTATTCTTCCAAATCCCTCCAATATTCAGAGAAGTGTCGAATTTGATCCAATTTCAAAACGCTACATCATACGTGAAAAAATTGGGGAGAGACTTTACCGTGCTCCACAGTATTTGAGTATAGAAGAGTATCAGAAGTATGAAAATGAACTGATCAAACGCAATTACTGGCGTGAACTTGCAGACTTACCTCTTTCTGAGGCCCGTGAGCCAGGTTTTATCCCACCAGTTATGGTAAATAGTAAATCTTTTGAAAAGATTTTTGGTGGAAATACAATAGAAATACGACCTCAGGGATCAGCAGATTTAACTTTTGCCGGTCGTTTGAGCCGAAATGAAAATCCTTTGTTTAATGAAAGACAACGTAGGCAGGGTAATTTTGATTTCGACCAGCGTATTCAAATGAATGTTGTGGGACAGATCGGTGAAAAATTGAAGATCAGCACCAATTATAATACAGAAGCCCAGTTTAATTTCGAGAATCAGGTTAAGCTTGATTATACTGGCAAGGATGATGAGATAATTAAAAAGATTGAGGCTGGTAATGTCAATTTACCTTTAAGTTCCTCACTAATCAGTGGAAGTCAGGCGTTATTTGGCTTGAAAACTCAATTGCAATTCGGAAAATTGAATGTAACGAGCGTTTTTTCGCAACAACAATCTCAACAAAAGGAGATAACAATAACCAATGGTTCCCAACAAAATGAATTCAGTATTTCGGCAGATAATTATGAAACCAATAAGCATTTTTTCTTAGCGCAGTATTTCAGAAATAATTATAACAAGGCTCTTGAAAATATACCTCTCAATAGCTCAAATGTTAATATTACGAAAATAGAAGTTTGGGTAACTAACCGAGCAAATAGTACCGTCAATTCAAGAGATGTATTGGGCTTACTGGATTTGGGTGAAAACAAGGTTTATAATACTTTTCAGGTTCAGGGAGGGCAGGGTTACTCTGTCATTCCTTCAGGTTTTGCCGGACCCGGTTTCGGACAACAGTCAAATAACCTTCTGCAGGTTCTGCCGCCTGGAGTTAGACAGACCAATTCCAATGATGCTAATTCCTTTTTTCAGGCAGCTGGTGGTGGTACTGATAACTTCGCAAAACTCACCTTTGCGAGAAACCTAACAGATAAGGAGTTTATCTTAAATTCTCGACTTGGATATATTTCATTAAATCAACCCCTCAATGCCGATGAGGTACTTGCTGTTGCTTTTAGGTATACCATAAATGGCGTCGAATATCAGGTAGGGGAATTTTCCACAGATAATCCTGTGAATAATACCACTCCAGAAGTATTGTATGTCAAATTATTAAAAAATGAAACACTTAAAACCAGTCTGCCAATCTGGGATCTGATGATGAAGAATATTTATACTCTTGGGGCATATCAGATAAGTCGGAACGACTTTAAACTGAATGTTTTCAGGATTGATGAGGAAACAGGTATTGAAAAGCCACAGATTACAGAAGGGCAGGCTACTACAAATAAACTTTGGACGCAGTTAACAAATTTGGATAATCTTAACCAGCAGAACGACCGTAAACCGGATGGCTATTTTGATTTTCTGGAGGGCATAACAATCGATCCTCAAAATGGCAGGATTACCTTTCCTCTTGTGGAGCCCTTTGGCTCTGATCTGGCTAAGCGTTTTAATCCAGTAACTGAGCGAAATCTGATCGATAAATATGTTTTCCAAGCGCTATACGATTCTACAAAGGTGCTCGCTCAGCAACTCTTTGCAAGAGTGAACAGGTTCCAGATTAAGGGTACTTATCAGTCGCAGGGTGGTTCAGAATTTCAGCTTAATGCCATTAATGTTCCTGCGGGTTCGGTGCAAGTGGTTGCAGGTTCAATGCCATTACAGGAAGGCGTTGATTTTACTGTTGACTACAATATTGGTGTCGTCAGGATTTTAAATTCGGCTCTACTTAGTTCAGGGCAACCAATCAGAATCAAATTAGAGAATAACGAACTTTTTGGATTACAGCAAAGATCGCTAACCGGTTCACGTTTTGACTATCGCGTTAGCGATAAATTGAACCTGGGAGGAACCTTCATGAACCTTACTGAGAAGCCATTGACCCAGAAAGTAAATATTGGTGAAGAAGCAATTTCCAATTCGATTTGGGGCATAGATGCAAGCTATAATTCCCCATCCAGATGGCTAACGCGTATGGTAGACAAAATCCCATTTATCAATACCAAAGAACCTTCAAGTATTACCTTTAATGGGGAATATGCCAGTCTTGTTCCGGGTCATCCACGAGCCTTGAATTTTGCCGGAAGCAGAAATGGTGCGAGTTATTTGGACGATTTCGAGGCCAGTAGGTCAATGATAGATATAAAAAGTGCAATAGCATGGCAAATATCAGGGACACCGCAACTTTTTCCGGAATCAAGATTCAATAATGATCTGGCCTATGGTTATAATCGGGCCAGACTTGCTTTTTATAATATTGATCCAATATTTTATCTCACCGGAAATACCCTGACGCCTGATAATATCAGGAGGGATAAAGATGAATTATCGAATCATTATGTACGTCAGATTTTTGAGAGGGAAGTATTTCCTTTTAAGGATTCTAATACCGGCCAGGCAATGATTTTACCCACTTTAGATCTTGCGTTTTATCCTACAATCAGGGGGCCTTATAACTTCACAAGTTCCGGACTGACTTCTACGGGTAACTTAACTAACCCCCGAAGTAGGTGGGGAGGAATTTTCAGGAAATTGGAAACAAATGATTTTGAGGCATTAAACATTGAATTCATTGAAATGTGGATGTTAGACCCATTCATTTATAATAAGACAAGTCGGGGAGGTGACCTTTATTTTAATCTGGGCAATATTTCTGAAGATATCCTGAAAGATGGAAGAAAGAGTATGGAAAATGGTTTGCCGGTAGATGGTAATACTGCAAAAACAGAAAACACTATTTGGGGCAAGGTGCCAAAACTTCAACCGGTGATCCAGGCATTTGACAATAATCCAACAGCCAGACAATTTCAGGATATAGGCGTAGATGGCTTGAGTAGTGAAGAAGAAAGATTGAAATTCAGCTCCTTTTTAAATCAGGTGAAAGCAAGTATCAATCCACAGGCTGCCATAGATATTGAAAGAGATCCGGCATCCGATGATTTTCAATATTATAGGGGACCTAATCTGGATCAGGCCAACGCAGGAATCTTGAAAAGGTATGAGAAATTTAATAATTCGGAAGGTAATTCAAAAACTTCCCAGCAGTCGCTTGATCTTACGGGCATCGAAAATACATCAGCAACACCATTCCCAGATGGAGAGGATATTAACAGGGATAATAACTCAACACTTGCTGATGAATATTTTCAGTATAAGGTTTCTATCCGGCCTCAGGATCTGTTGACCGTTGGGAGTAATTATGTTTCTGACATTGTACCTGCAACAGTAAAACTTGCTAATGGAACACAACAAACTGTAAGGTGGATTCAGTTTAAAATCCCAATCCCGGAATATTTGCAAAAAGTTGGAAATATTGAGGATTTCAAATCAATACGTTTCATCAGAATGTTTATGACTGATTTTGCAGATACCACGATTATGCGACTGGCCAGATTGCAATTGGTTAGAGGTGAGTGGAGGAGGTACAATTCCGAAAATAATCCTTCAAAGGTTCTTGCAGATCCTACATTAATCAATCCCGGTCCAGACAATTCAATAATGGATGTAAGTGCAGTAAATATTGAGGAAAATGGAAAACGTAGTCCTATTCCTTATGTTCTTCCTCCTGGGATTACAAGGGAAATAGATTTTACAAACTTCAGAGGTGAATCCCGGCAAAATGAACAATCATTGGCATTAAGTGTCAGGAACCTTCGGGATGGATATGGTCGTGCAGCTTTCAGAACGACCACGAATGATTTCCGTTCCTACAGACGACTGGAAATGTTTATTCATGCTGAGGGAGATCGATTGCGAGATAATGACCTTAAGGCATTTCTTCGTGTAGGTACAGATAATCAGGATAATTATTACGATTATGAAATTCCTTTAAAAGTTACCAGCCCTGGAACTAGTGCGCCAAGTTTGATATGGCCCGATCAGAATAAAATTGATTTGGAATTAAAGCTATTTTTGGATGCAAAAGCCGCAAGAAATAACGCCGTTTTTAACGGTCAGCCATGGCCTATTAACCGACCATTTACATATAAGGATGGTCAAAATATCATCACTGTTAAAGGACAACCCGATCTAAGTAAAGTTCGGGTCTATATGCTCGGAGTTCGAAATCCTCTACGATCCTTGGCAAGCCCTGGGCTTGACGACGGGCTTGATAAATCAGCTCAGATTTGGTTTAATGAGATGCGACTCACTGATTTTGATGAAAAGGGGGGTTGGGCAGCAAATGCTCGTATGAATGCCAGACTAGCTGATTTTGCAGATGTTACCATTTCAGGTAGCAAAAGCACCTTTGGGTTTGGCTCCATAGACCGAAGGGTTAGTGAAAGAAATCGTGAGGATGATATCCTTTTTGATCTTTCAGGAAATGTGGAGCTTGGGAAATTTTTCCCTGAACGTAGCGGACTAAAACTTCCAATGTTTGTTAACTTTTCAAGACAAGTGGCAAGCCCCCAGTATGACCCAAGAATCCAGGATACTGAATTTAAAACCACGCTCGAAAATTCCACGAAAGTAGTTCGGGATTCATTGAAGTTCATCACCGAAGATTTCACATCCCGAAAGAGTATTAATTTTACTGATGTCCGTAAAATTAAAACTAATCCTGATAGCAAAACCCGGCTATGGGATATTGAAAATATAAGTGCCAGTTATTCATTCAATGAATTTAATCACCGTGATTTTATCAATGAAAACACAATACAGAAAACGTATCGTGCAGGTTTTCAATACAATTATTCTAAGCAGGCTAAAAATATTGCACCTTTTGAAAAGCTAATTAAATCGAAGAATCTTTCCCTGATCAGAGATTTTAATTTCAGTCTGCTACCTTCAATCTTAAATTTCAGAATAGATGTTGACCGTTTGTATTCAGAAAATACACTTCGGGATAATGATCCAAATAATTTTCTTCCAATAAATACCAATTTTAATAAGAACTTTCAAATGTCGCGTCTTTATGGTATAAGCTGGAATCTTACACGATCTATGCAGATAGATTTTAATGCTACCAATTATTCTATTATTGATGAGCCTGAAGGTAGAATGAGTGGACTGAAACGTGACACATTGTGGCAAAATCTGATGAATATGGGTAGGACAACAGATTATGGCCATACCATGAACCTGACCTATAATCTTCCAATTAATAAGATTCCTGGCTTAGACTGGATTACAATGGCAGCTCGTTATGGTTCTGGTTTTAACTGGCAAACGGAGCCATTGTTAACTATGAATGACCCGGGTATTGATATTGGGAACACCATTCAAAATTCACGGACTGTTCAGCTTAATCCAAGCTTAAGCATGGTTGCTTTGTATAATAAATTCGGTTTTATTCGAAATATGGGGCAAGAAGAAAAAAGTAAGTCGGCTGATTTATTGATTAATCTAATTACCAGTCTTAAAAATGTAAGTGGAGCATACACCAGAACAGAGGGGACTTTTCTTCCCGGATATCTTCCCAACACAAGTTTCTTAGGGCAAGATTTAAGCTTAAATGCGCCAGGGTATGATTTTCTTTTAGGCGGGCAAAGAGATATTCGGTTTAGGTCATTGGAAAATGGATGGGTAACCAGAGATTCATTGCTGAATCAAATGTATATTAATACTGTTAAGGAGGATATGAGTTTTAGGGGATTGATTGAACCAATCCGTGATCTTCGTATTGAATTAACTGCGACTAAAAGTCAGAGTTTTAATTATTCATCAAATTTTAAATTCCTTCCGTCGAGTAATTCCTTTGAAAACTTGAGCCCGATTACAACGGGAGATTTAAACATGTCTTTTTTCTCAATGAGAACTGCTTTTAGTAAGGAAAATAAATTAAATAATTCGTCCAAGCTATTCCAGCAATTTCAAGAGAATCGAGCGATAATTTCAAAAAGATTAGGCGCACAAAATCCTAATTCAACTGGTTCTGCAGGAGGATTTGCTGATGGTTATGGGAAAGGCTCTCAGGATGTTTTGATTGCCTCATTTATGGCAGCTTATACTGGGAAAGATGCAAATAATGTTTCACTCAACCGCTTTCCAAAAGTTCCTATTCCCAACTGGCGATTAAGCTATAATGGCTTAACCAAATATTCTTTTATCAATGAGATATTTACTTCTGTAGATGTTAATCATGCTTATCGCTCTACCTATAGTGTGAATGGATTTAACTCACTGGTTCGCTACCAGGAATCTAATGGAGCAGTAAATGTGAAAGATGCATCCGGAAATTTCCTTCCTTTTTATCAGTTTTCGCAGATTACCCTTTTTGAGCAATTTCTGCCATTACTTGGTGTTGACGTCAGGTTGAAGAATAATATGACCCTTAATCTGGAATACAGAAAATCAAGAGCATTGAGTTTTAGTTTATCGAATAGTCAGTTGGCCCAACAGAAAGAAGATGGAGCAGTATTTGGAATGGGATACCGTACCACCAAATTTCGTTTCCCATTCGGCTTGTTCAAATCCTTAAAACTGGATAATGATATGAATTTTAAAATGGATTTTGCATTGAGCGACCGTAAGCTCGTTATCTATCGTGCAGATGTGGAAGATGCAGAGGTTTCATCTGGAGCACAAAATATTACGGTTAGACCATCGGTTGATTACGTGCTGAATCAGCGATTTACAATGCGGTTATTTTATGATGGAAATTTAACCAAACCATATACCTCCCAGACTTTTAATACCGCTTTTAATAATTTTGGGGTTAATTTAAGGTTTAATCTGTAATAGATAGCTAACCATCTCATGCGCACCTACACCGTCATTTCGATGAGTGACCTGAATTGTAATCTTCAAAAAGTTAATAAACTCGAAGAGAAATCTCATAATTAAAGCCACATTATCCTTCAACTCGAATAGCATCAATTAAGAATTGCAAGTCTGCATTTCTTAAAGTATTTTTGAAAAAACTAAAATCTAAAACAATGAATTTTCCTGCAGAATTAAAATACACTAAAGATCACGAATGGGTACGAGTAGAAGGTAATCACGCTTATGTTGGTATTACTGAATTTGCACAACATGAACTTGGTGATATTGTTTACGTGGATATTAACACACTTGGAAAAGAAATAACTCGTGAAGATGTATTTGGAACTGTTGAAGCTGTTAAAACAGTTTCAGATTTGTTCATGCCCTTAACAGGTAAGATTCTTGAAATCAATAAGAAGTTAGATGCCAAGCCTGAATTTGTTAACAGTGATCCATATGGCGATGGCTGGATGGTTAAAATTGAGCTTACAGAAACCGCACAAGTTGAAGAACTATTATCTGCTGCTGATTATAAAACACAGATTGGGGTTTAATGTTCAAATCTTTAAGGTATCAATATCTTTCAATTCTTTGGGCCATCTTTGTGTTTATACTATGCCTGATGCCCCCGCTTGGCAGCGAAAAGCCTGGCTTTACCTTTTTTGAAGGCTTTGACAAATTAGCTCATACTGGCTTTTTCTTTGTTTTGACAGTATTTTTGTTTTATGGTAAGATCAGACAGCAGGCAAGTTATTCATATCGTACATTGACGATTCTGAAAATCCTTGCTATTTCTCTGTCTTTAGGTGCCGGAATTGAAATTCTCCAATTAAAGGTTTTTACTTATCGTTCTGCTGAATGGTGGGACTTGTTTGCGGATATGACCGGAGTTGGAATGGGGATTTTTAGCTATATATTTTTACATAGAGTTCGATTCAATGAAAAACTGGTTTAAAATCACAGTCCTGCTTGTTTCTCTGAGCCTGAGTTCATGCAGTATATTAAAGAAGGATTGTAAATGTCCAAAATTTTACCGTGCTCCTGCTCCAACTGGAATTCCTATTCAACCTTGATTTCTACTTTTTTTATAAAATCAATTTTCTTATTTGGAATTAATTCAAATAAGCATTATTTTTGATACACTATAAAACAGGGATATGAAGCTTTCACAATTAATACCGGGGCAATCAGGGATAATCAAAGAATTTACAGATCTTGAAATGTCTGTTAAGTTGATGGAGATGGGCTGTTTACCGGGTGAATCTATCGTTGTTGAACGTTTAGCTCCACTAGGTGACCCTATGGCAATCAGAGTTTCAGGTTATCAGTTAACCTTGAGAAAAAAGGAAGCTTCAACCATTATTATGCAATAATCTGCAGGTGAACGGCGATTTAAAAATTGCACTAGTTGGTAACCCTAATTCCGGAAAATCTACACTTTTTAATGTTCTAACCGGTTTAAATCAAAAAATCGGAAATTTTCCCGGTGTTACTGTTGAGAAGAAGACAGGATATTTTAAACTTCCTGATCAACGTTCTGTTCAAATTACTGATCTTCCCGGTACGTATAGTTTTTATCCTAAAAGTAGGGATGAACGAATTGTGTTGGATGCACTTAGCGATAATTCAGGCGAAGACTTTCCGGATTTAATTGTTTTTGTCGCTGACGCCTCTAATCTTAAAAGAAATTTACTTCTTTTTTCTCAGATCGCAGATTTGAGTATCCCCATTATCATTACACTGAATATGATGGATCTGGCAGATCGCGCCGGAATAGAAATTTCTGTTGATGAACTTGCCCTAAAATTAGGGGTTCAGGTGATTCCTATTTCAGCCCGCAAGCAAGAAGGAATTGATCGTCTCAAAGATGCAATTGCTAATAACAGTTCTGTCCCGCTTCAACTGCCTTCCATTGAAGTTGAGAGCATTGCCCCAGAATTGATAAAAGCAATTCAGGATGAGCTTAAAATTGATAAGCCATATACTGCATTGCAGATTGCTCATCAGTATGAATATCTGACGTTTCTTTCTGAAGCTGAAAAACAAAAGGTCTCAATTCTCAATAAACAGTTCGATTTTCATACCCAAAAGGCACAAGCTACGGAGACAATAGCCCGTTATAATTTTATTAATGATGTACTTTTTGATACAGTTAAAATTCATTCTGATCCTAAACAGGAAACCTTGAGTAACCGTATCGATAAGGTACTTACTCACCAGATATTTGGCTTTGTTATTTTTTTCGCAATACTTTTCATGATATTTCAGGCGATTTTTTCCTGGTCTGAGTATCCAATGACTATTATCGAAGATTTGTTTTTATGGCTTACAGAGTTCAGTTTACAAATCTTGCCACCGGGTGTATTTACCGATCTATTGGTTAATGGGGTGATTGCCGGATTAAGTGGCGTTGTAATTTTTATTCCACAAATTGCTATTTTATTTGCCTGTATCTCCGTTTTGGAGGATACCGGATACATGTCAAGAGTGACATTCATGATGGATAAGATCATGCGTAAAGTGGGCCTGAGTGGTAAATCTATCGTCCCTTTGATCGGAGGATTTGCCTGTGCAGTTCCATCGATCATGAGTGCCCGTAATATTGAAAGCTGGAAAGACCGGATGATTACAATTATGGTTACACCTTTAATTGCCTGCTCTGCCCGTCTCCCGGTATATACTTTATTAATTTCGCTGGTAGTACCTAATGATAAGGTCTGGGGATTTATTAATATGCAGGGTCTCGCATTGATGTCCTTGTACCTTCTAAGTATAGTTAGTGCGATTTTAGTAGCATGGGTTATGAAGTTCATGATTCAGGCACGTGAACGTGGATACTTCATCATGGAGCTTCCGGTTTACCGAATGCCGCGATGGAATAATGTGCTCCTGACTATGTATCGTAGTGTGAAGGCTTTCGTTTTTGAAGCCGGAAAGGTAATTATTGCAGTTTCTATTGTTTTATGGGTTCTTTCGTCCTATGGGCCGGCAGATGGTTTCGATAAAATAGATGAAAAATACAATGATATTTCGCTAAGAAAGCAGCTTGAACCTCTAGAAATTGATCGTTTGATTGCCTCAGAAAAATTGGAAAACTCTTATGCAGGAATGCTCGGTAAATCCATTGAGCCATTGATTAAACCACTTGGGTTTGATTGGAAGATTGGAATTGCCTTGATTACCTCATTTGCTGCCCGAGAAGTATTTGTAGGCACAATGGCAACTATTTATAGTGTGGAAGCTGACGATGCTCACCAGGAATCTGTTCGTGAAAAAATGGCCTCTGCCCGAAATCCTGAAACCGGACTTCCTGTATTTACCATTGCCACAGCATTTTCATTGATGATGTTCTATGCTTTCTCTATGCAGTGTATCAGCACTATCGCGGTAGTTTACCGCGAAACCAAGGGTTGGAGATGGCCATTAATCCAAATTGCTTACATGACCTCTTTGGCTTATCTTGCAAGTCTGTTAGTATACCAGCTTCTGAAATAAAATTGGATAAGATAGCAGTCCTTAATAACTACCTTCCACCTGGTGCGGCACCTGTTATTGCGCGGTGGATAGATTATTTTGAATGTGAATTTAAAGTTTCCCGAAATCGGAGTACCAAGCATGGCGATTATCGGCACCCTTTTAAAAATGCCGGACATCGGATCTCAGTTAATTATAATCTAAATCCTTATGCTTTCCTGATTACTACAGTGCATGAGTTTGCCCACTTGCTCACCTGGAATGAGTATAAGCGAAAGGCAAAGCCACACGGACAAGAATGGAAAAATAATTTCAAACGCATGATGAAGCCATTCTTTGAGCAATCCACATTTCCTCCGGATATAAATCATGCTATCCAAAATTACCTTGAGAACCCGGCTGCTTCAAGTTGTGTGGATCTCAAACTTTATCGCGTCCTGAAACAATATGACAAGAAACCTGATCACATTGTTTGCGTAGAAAAACTTCCAGTCAAAACTCTTTTTTCTCTGCCTGACGGTCGGATTTTCAGAAAGGAATCTCTGATTAGAAAGCGGTACCGTTGTGTTGAAATTAAAACTGGTGCCGTGTATTTGTTCAATGCTTTAGCTGAGGTGACGGTTATTGAGCCAAAGGTTTAAGCTGAAAGGGTTAAGCTGAAAGGTTAAAGCTGAAAGCTGAAAGCGGATAGAAGTGCTGGAGTAAATTACTTCCTTTTAAATTAGGTTCTATTAATTTGTGTAAATAGTTTTGACAGTTTAACAAACAGCAAGTTCACCAAAGCATAAATTATATTCCCTTATCAAGGAATATATAATTACTGAATTTCAGTGATTTAAGGAATTAACTAAGTTTGACTGCAATTCCTACCATAAAAAAAGTTTTACACCTGCTGAGTATGAAACTTTTATTTTCTTCTCTCCGCTTTTGTATTAAGTTCTTTTGGCAGATTGAATTGCTTTTTAAAATAATAGTATCATGCATTTTGGATTACAAGTGCTATTTTTATTTTAGGATAGAGTCTACCAATTCCTGATCTTTCATGGTAGATTTCTTGCCTTGTTAGGTTGGATTAAATAGTAAATCACACCTCTGTATTTAAAGAAAAATACTTATTATAGTCAAATATTAGCGAATGGGGTTTTTTCTCTGAATTAGACCTGAATGCCGCAGTTTTTCCCTCTTTTCCTTTTAACATGGAATTATCAGGGCTAAATAGTAAGAGCAAAAAAAATAAATAATTATATAAAAAAAAATAGATGAACAGAAGAGAAGCAGTTAGAAGGGCCACCTTTTTATTGGGGGGAGCAATAACTTTTTCGGGCTTTGGAGCATTCGCCGAAGTGCTGAATCCGATTTTGGTTAATGACACTAAATCCAAATCAATAGCATCGCAGGAAGCTCTGATTGCTGAAATCGCGGATACGATTATTCCTGACAACAAGGGAGTACCCGGTGCCAAAGCCGCAGGCCTTGGCCCATTTATCGTGATGATGATGCAGGATTGTTATACTGCTGATATTCAAAAGCATTTTGCAGATGGATTAATGAAAGTGGATGAAGTCTCAAAAGGCAAATATGACAAATCATTCATTGCATTAACTCTTAAAGAGCGGGAAGAGATTTTTAAGATATTTAAAGCTGAAGCTCAGTCGCAAATAAAAGCCGGAACTACGCCTTCACACTTTTTCCAAATTATATATGAACTCACTTGCCTGGGTTATTATACCTCAGAAATTGGGGCTACGCAAGCTTTACGTTATGTCCATATTCCGGGCAGATATGAGGCATGTATTCCATTACAACCCGGACAAAAAGCATGGGCAACCTAATTATTTATAGAATATTGACTAAGAAAGATGAATATTAATATAAAAGCAGAGAAGCAAAATACCTATGATGCCATTGTGGTTGGCTCAGGTATCAGTGGTGGTTGGGCTGCAAAAGAATTAACAGAAAAGGGATTAAAAGTCTTGATGTTGGAGCGCGGCCGGAATGTTGAGCATGTAAAGGATTATGATACTGCTCTGATGAAACCATGGGAATTCAAACATAGAGGAAGAATTACCCCTGAAGAGCGCGAAAGACACCTGGTTCAAACCCGTGCCGGTCAATACAGCGAATTTAATGCTAAATTTTGGGTAGATGATGTGGATTGTCCTTATACTGAAGTGAAGCGTTTTGACTGGTATCGCGGTTATCATGTTGGTGGCAGATCCATTACCTGGGGACGTGGTTGTCTGCGGTTAAGTGAGATGGATTTTTCTGCTAATGCTAAGGATGGTTATGGTGTTGACTGGCCTGTTCGCTATAAGGATATTTCACCATGGTATGATTATGTAGAGCGCTTTGCCGGTATTAGCGGGCAAAACGAAGGGCTTGCACAATTGCCTGATGGCATATTTCTTCCTCCTTTTGAAATGAATTGTGTTGAAAAGGCGGTGAAAGAACGTATCGAAAAACATTATAACAAGGAGCGAATGATGACCGTTTACCGGATGGCAAACCTAACCGTTCCGCATAATGGCCGTGGCACCTGTCAGAATAGAAATCTCTGCAATAGAGGGTGCCCATTCGGTGCTTATTTCAGTACGCAATCGGCAACTTTGCCTGCAGCGATGGCTACCGGTAACCTGACTCTTCGTCCATATTCCATTGTTAGTGAGGTACTTTATGACAAAGAAACACGTAAAGCAAAAGGAGTAATGGTAATTGATTCAGAGACCAATGAGCATATAGAGTATTCGGCAAAAATAATCTTTATGAATGCTTCAACTTTGGGTACAACTCAAATCCTTTTGAACTCCACTTCTGATACTTTCCCTGATGGTTTGGGCAATAGCAGCGGGCATTTGGGTCATAACCTGATGGATCATCACTTTCAAATTGGAGCTTCCGGAAGGGCAGAAGGCTTTGATGATAAATATTATTATGGTCGGCGTCCAATAGGTATCTATATTCCACGATACCGGAATCTCGGCGATAAACCGGAGCGCGATTATTTACGTGGTTTCCATTATGGAGGCAGTGCAAGCCGTACAGGATGGCAACGGGCTATTCCTGAAATGGGTTTTGGTCAGGACTTTAAAGAGGAAATGACAGAACCGGGACCATGGACTATGGGACTTGGATCTTTTGGGGAACATTTACCGGAATTTAAAAACCGTGCTTTCCTGGATAGAACTAAGAAGGATAAATGGGGACTTCCATTGCTGGCAGTTGATTGCGAGTTTGGTGAGAACGAGCGTAAAATGCGCATTGATATGAGAAACGATGCGGCAGAAATTCTGGAGGCTGCCGGAATGAAAGACGTTCAGTCGTTCGACAGACCAGCAATCCCTGGAATGGCAATCCATGAAATGGGTACAGCCCGAATGGGACATGACCCTAAAACGTCAGTTCTCAATAAATGGAATCAGATGCACGATGTAAAGAATGTATTCGTTACTGATGGTGCTTTCATGACTTCAAACGCTTGTCAGAACCCTTCATTGACGTATATGGCCTTCACCGCAAGGGCTTGTGATCATGCGGTAAATGAATTAAAGAAAGGAAATTTGTAAACGCTGACAGGGTTAAAAAACCCTGTCAGCGTTAGTAAAGGCCAATCAGCTTTCATGCACAAAAATTAGATATAACTAATAATCCAAAATATGTCAAATCAATTAAAACCAGTACGTATCCTTGTCTTGGGCTGTGGAAATATGGGTGCTTCTCATACCATTGCATATCACAATGATCCGGGTTTTGAGGTACTTGGACTTGTATCCCGTGGAAAATCCAAGGAAGTATTGAACGCCAGAATGGGGAACAAGTATCCTTTATTCAACGATATGGATGAGGCAATGGAAGCTACAAAACCCGATGCTGTTTGTATTTCTACCTATCCTGATACGCATGAGAAATATGCTATTCAAGCTTTTGAAGCCGGTTGTCATGTATTTATTGAAAAGCCGCTTGCCGATTCTGTTCAAGGTGCAGAACGTGTAATTGCAGCTGCAAAGAAAGCTAATAAAAAACTTGTGGTTGGTTATATTCTTCGCCATCATCCTTCATGGGAAAAATTCATTGAACTCACTGCCGAATTAGGTAAGCCATTGGTTATGAGAATGAATTTAAATCAGCAAAGTGATGGAGCAATGTGGACTTTGCATCGTAATCTGATGAGTACCCTCAGTCCGATCGTAGATTGCGGAGTTCATTATATCGATGTAATGTGTCAAATGACCCGTTCCAAACCGGTTCAGGTGTATGCTATCGGTGCAAGATTGACAGAGGATATCCCGGCAGGAAATTATAACTATGGTCAGCTCCAAATCCGTTTTGAAGATGGTTCGGTGGGTTGGTATGAAGCCGGCTGGGGTCCAATGATCAGTGAAACAGCTTATTTTGTAAAGGATGTATTTGGTCCCAAAGGCTCTGTATCCATAGTAGCAAAGAATGCTGGTGGCGCAGGTAAATCTGCGTCAATCGAATCGCATTCCAAAACGGAGTCAATTCTTTTTCATCACGCGGATCTTGATAAGGATGAAAAATTTGCGAAAGAAGATATGGTGATCAATCTGGAAGATGAGCCCGATCATCAGGAACTTTGTAACCGTGAGCAAAGATATTTTCTTAAATCAATTGTACAAGATCTGGATCTTACCGCACACGGGGAAGATGCCGTAAATAGTCTGAGGATCGCATTTGCTTGTGATGAATCAGTGAAAACCGGGAAAGTAATATCCTTAATTTAATTGATGACCATTAGATTATAAAATAAGTATATGTCAATAAAAACAAATGAAATTCCGGTAGGTGTTATCGGTTTGGGCCTGATGGGTTGTAGTATCACCACTTGCCTTTTGATAGCTGGCCATCCGGTTATCGCTATTGCTCCTGTCAGTATCGATATGACCACCGCCGAATCGCGTATTCGTAAACATTTTGTGAAGGCAAAAGAAGAAGGCATGGTGACTGAAGATCCTGAATTCTATTTTAAAAATTTGCTGATTACGGAAGATTATGAAGCTTTGAAACCATGCAAAATAGCCATAGAATGTACCCTCGAAAGTGAAGAAATTAAAAAGACTGTTTATGGCAAGATTGAAGCAGTTATTGCAGAAGATGCGCTGATGACCAGTAATACTTCAGCTATTCCGATCAGTCTCTTGCAGAAGATGACCAAACATCCTGCCCGCTTCTTCGGATTACATTGGGCTGAGCCTTCACATACGACCCGTTTTTTAGAAATAATTTGCGGCGATGAAAGCGATATTGCAGGGGGTGAATATCTCTATGAACTTTCTAATTACTGGAATAAGGAAGCCACTCTGGTGAGGAAAGATATTCGCGGTTTTATTGGCAATCGTTTGATGTATGCTATGTACCGTGAGGCCTTTTACCTGGTTGAAAATGGTTATGCAACTATTGAGGATGTTGACAGAGTGTGCCGAAATAATACTGGTTTCTGGATGACTCTTGTTGGTGTTTTTGGATGGATGGACTTAACCGGTGTGCCTGCTTATCATAATGTAATGAAGGATCTCAATCCAACCCTTTGCAACGATACTCATGTTCCGAAGCTGATTGATGATATCGTGAAAGCCGGCGGAAAGGGTGTTGCAAATGGTCATGGTTTTTATAAGTATACTCCTGAAGAATCGAAAATGTGGGAGGAGACATTTGCTGATTTTAACTACGAGATTAGAAATCTTGCGATGAAATATCCTTTTGATATCGTTAAAAGAAAGCTTGCGAAACAAAAGGAAGAAAACGAAGGTAAAGACAGTTGATATGAAAACCTTATCTGTTCCATATATTCATGCAGATAGTATTTGTGAACTTGAAGAAATATCCGGGAAGCTAGATCATATTCATCAGGAACTGATCAATATCACACCATGGGATGCATTTCCTTACAAACCAGAGATTGCTTTTGCAATAGCTTATAGTGATCATGCTGTGTTCCTTAAGTTTTATGTTGAAGAAAAGCATATCAGAGCCATTTATTCTGAACCCAACGAACCGGTTTATAAGGATAGCTGTGTAGAGTTTTTTTTATCTTTTGGGGATGAAAAGGAATACTATAATTTTGAGTTTAATTGTGCAGGGACCTGTCTGCTGGGCTTTGGCGAAGAAAGAACCAATCGGATAATGGGCAGTGATGAACTGATCAAATCAATTGGATTTCGAAGTTCCTTAAAGCCTGCAGTCAACAAGGATTCGAATATCGGTTGGGAACTGACTTTGTCAATACCAAACAATGCTTTTCAATACCATCAGTTTAAAACCCTTAAGGGTCAGAATTGCCGGGGAAATTTTTATAAATGTGGTGATGATCTTCCTCAACCACATTTTGTAGTCTGGAATAATATCGAAACTCCGGAACCAGATTATCACAGACCGGAATTTTTCGGTTCAATAGCATTTAAATAACAAATTATCAATTATATTAATTACAAAGAAAATGGAAAAAGTAGAAATTCAACACCCAGACAAGGCAGATAAAAGTTTTACAACAGGAGCGTACTCAGCAGGAGTTTTGGCAGCAGGCGACTGGCTATTTGTAAGCGGACAGGCTGCGGTAGATTTTACAACGAGTACTTTCGTTTTGGGTACGATAGAGGAGGAAACACATCTTACCATACACAATGTTAAGCGAATTTGTGAGGCGGCCGGATTTACTTTGGATGATATCGTTAAATGTACTGTTCATTTGAGTGATATCAAAGATTTTGACCGCTATAATGCGGTTTATGCAAGCTATTTTACAAAAGTTAAGCCGGCACGTACAACTGTGCAATCAGGTTTAGGCCATGGCATAAAAGTAGAGATTGATGCGATCGCATTTCGCCAAGATAAAAAGTAGTATTCCTTGAAGAAATGACTGAAGAATCACTATTTATTTTTGATTGCCACCTCGATCTGTCGATGAATGCGATTGAATGGAACCGGGATCTTAAAAAGTCTGTTTATGAAATCCGGGACAGTGAGATGGGTATGACAGATAAGCTTGATCGGGGTCTTGGAACTGTCGCATTGCCTGAATTACGTAAAGGTAATATTGGACTGGTGGTAGCCACTCAGATTGCCCGTTATGTAGAGCGGGGTAGTCTTATTCCTGGATGGAACTCACCTGAAATTGCCTGGGGAATATCCCAGGCTCAGTTAGCCTGGTACCGTGCAATGGAGGATCAAGGAGAAATGGTACAGATTACTAATCTCACTCAGATGGAAGCCCATCTGGCACTTTGGTTTGATAAAACCATTCCTGACAAAGGCAAACCGGTGGGATATATACTAAGTCTTGAAGGCGCTGATTCATTTGTCAATATTTCTTACCTAGAAAAGGCTTACGCTTACGGTCTCAGGGCTTGTGGACCGGCACATTACGGACCGGGTAGGTATGCTGCAGGTACGGGCAGGACTGAAGGCCTAACAGCTGCAGGTAAAGAGTTAATTGCAGAAATGGATAATTTGAATATGATCCTGGATGTAACTCATCTTACTGATAAAGGCTTTAATGAGGCTACCTCTATGTATAAAGGTCCGATGTGGGCAAGCCATCATAACTGCCGGAAACTGGTAGATCACCAAAGGCAGTTAACAGATGATCAAATCAAAGTTCTGATAGAAAGAGAGGCTGTAATTGGTGGGGTTTTCGATACCTGGATGCTGACTGATAATTGGGTTCGTGGGAAAGATGATCCCAAAGATAGGAATGTACATCTCGAGCTAATCGTGGATCATTACGATCATATCTGTCAGCTTGCAGGAAACAGTTTGAACGTGGCCATAGGTAGTGATCTGGATGGAGCTTACGGCAAAGAGCAGTCGCCTTATGATCTTGAAGACATTTCCGATTTGCAGAAATTGAACGGGATGTTGAAGCGAAGGGGCTATTCTACTGAAGATATTGAGAATATATTTTATAAGAACTGGCTCCGCTTTCTTAGAAAAGCATGGGCCTGATTAATGATCCTCAGATGAACTGGTACACAATAAAAGATGCAGAAAAAATAGACTCTCCGGCACTTATAGTCTATAAGAATCGTGTTGAGCATAATATCCGCAAGGTTTTGACGATGGTCAAAGATCCTTCACAGCTAAGGCCGCATGTGAAGACCAATAAAATGCTTGAGGTCTGTAAATTGATGCTGGATTCCGGAATCAGGAAGTTTAAGGCTGCCAGCATAGCTGAGGCAGAAATGCTCGGAATTGCAGGTGCTGAAGATGTGATATTGGCCTACCAGCCCGTAAAGCCCAAATTTCTTCGTCTATTAAAGCTGATAGATGCTTACCCTGCTACAAAGTATTCATGTTTGGTGGATAACATTGAATCCGCTCGTATGTTTTCCGCCCTCGTTCCTAAAACTATATCCTTGTTCATTGACCTGAATGTTGGAATGAACCGAACCGGGATAAAACCTGCAAAGGCTTATGACTTATTCAAGGAATTGCAAAACCTACGCGGAATAGAATTCAAAGGTTTTCACGCATATGATGGTCACAGAAGGGATTATGATCTGGCAGATCGTATGGCACATTGTGATAGAGATTTTAAAGAAGCTGAAGAGCTTCGTCTTCATATTCAGTCTGAAGGCTACGGACTGCCATTGCTTATCGCCGGAGGAACTCCAACATTTGCTATCCATTCATCCAAACAAAACACAGAATGTTGCCCGGGAACATTTATTTTTTGGGATAAAGGATATCATGATGCTCTGCCTGAGCAGGATTTTCAGTATGCAGGGCTTGTTCTGACAAGGGTGATTTCAATCCCTGCCGAAGACAAAATATGCATTGACCTAGGGCATAAATCGATTGCTTCAGAAAATGATCTGCAAAAGCGGGTTCACTTTTTGGATCATCCTGAGCTAAAGCCTGTAGGCCAAAGCGAAGAACACCTTATAATGGAGGTAAGCAAGGATCATAATTTTAAGGTAGGAGATATTTTATATGCCCTTCCAATACACATATGCCCTACAGTAGCACTATACGATCGAGCGGTAATTATAAACGATGGGGAAGTTTGTGATACTTGGAAAGTTATTGCCAGAGACCGGCAGATTAATTATTGACAGTTTAAACGTCAAATTATAATTTTATACTTTCAGCCATTTATCGTAATTTACCGTGAGTTCGATATAACATCTTGCTGGGCTACGTTTAGACTGAAGTTATTCTCACCTTTTAGAAAGCAGGGTCTGTTTCTCTTGACTTATTCCAGCCCAGTGTTCTGCCCTATTTTTTTGCGGGAAATTTAATTTTATCATGAGATTCTTATTTCCCTGTGGTTGGTGTTTTCACCGACCATTTGATAGATGGTTCTTGGTACGGTGAGAACACCGACCAAAGGTGAATTCTTCGTAAAACATTCTTCTTAAAAAGCCTTCCTGCTGTTCGGGATGTTAGCTTAAGCATCCCGTACTATAGATATCAGAGGGTTTAAAACCCGCGTCATCTGAAATTCGACATGCCTTGCAGAACATGTCGAACAGCGTGGGATTATACAATCCAAAATACTCAGATTGCATAATTCATTTATCTTAATTAGTATTATATTTATTTGCAATAAATAGTACAATCTGCTGATTCAATAAATTTATAGAAAAAAGTATCATGATTGTAAATAAGAGTATCTGATTAATTTGTGTAAGAAAGTGAAATTTGATTTAGCCTCAAATAATTAAAATGAAAAACATCATTCAACGACGTGATTTCCTTAAAACAGCTACTGTAACTGGTATTGGTATTGGAATGACCGGTATGTCTCAACTATTATTTGCAAGTGATTCTTCTCAAAAAAAGATAAGAGTTGGCATTATCGGACTATCTGTTCATACTGAGGCATTTTCTGAAATGCTTAATGCTGAAAATGTTGATGCGGATATCAGCGGCTTTCGGGTTGTTGCTATTTATCATCCATTAGGAAATCCCGATGTCGAATTCAAAGCAGAGATGTTAGCAGACTGGACTATTAAGGCTAAAGCCAGGGGGATAGAGCTGGTTGATTCTGTGGATAAAATGCTTGCAATTTCGGATGTAGTGATGCTTGAAACCAATGACGGTAGGCCACATTTAGATCAATTATTGCCGGTATTTAAAGCAGGGAAACCGGTATTTATCGACAAACCAATCGGAGCTAATTTGAAAGAAGTTGTGCAAATATTGAATGCTGCTAAAAAATATAATGTGCCGGTTTTTTCTTCTTCTTCACTACGTTATGTCAGCGGAGCTCAGGAAGTACGAAATGGCAAAGTTGGTAAAGTTCTTGGAGCAGAGGCCTATAGCCCTGCCTCATTACAGGCTTCTCATACCGATATGTTTTGGTATGGAATACATGGTGTTGAGTCATTATATACCATTATGGGAGGCGTAGGTTGCCAACAGGTTACAAGAACCTATACACAGGATACAGATGTTATTGTTGGTACCTGGGAAGGTGGTCGGATTGGAGTATTCAGAGGATTGCGAGCTGGTTCAAGAGGTTATGGAGGAACGGCTTTTGGAGAAAAGGGAATAGCCAATATAGGAACGTTTGAAGGTTATCGTCGTTTGTTAGTCCCGGTAACTGAGTTTTTCCGTACCCTCAAAGCTCCCGTTGATCTTGCAGAAACATTGGAGATTTATGCCTTCATGGAAGCGGCAGATGAGAGTAAAAGATTGGGAGGAGTTCCAGTTACTCTGGCAAGTGTTCTGGCAAAGGCGAATTAATTACAAAGTATTTATATCAGTCAAATAATCAAATTTAAACAAAACAATAATTTCTAATTTTTTAAACATTAAGCATTTATGAAACCATCATGGTTTGGGCACTACCCTCAGGGCTATGATTATCAAACCATGATTTCTTTATCACCATTAAAAAACAAAAAATAAAAAGATGAAAAAGTATAATGTAGGTATAATTGGTTATAGCTGGGTTGCTACTGCACATATCACAGCTATTAATAAAAGTCCAAATGCTCAGGTTACTGCCATTTATTCATCACGCCCGCATGACGATGCAGCAGAAAGTGAAAAATGGGGTTCTCCAATCAAAACATATACCGATTTAAACGCAATGCTATCCGACAAGAGTATTGACGCAGTATCGATTACCAGTTATTCTGATCAGCATGCCGCCCAGGCTGTTGCCGCTGCTAGAGCAGGTAAACATATCATTCTTGAGAAGCCAATGGCACTTTCTTGGGAAGATTGTTTAATGATTGATGCTGAAGTAAAAAAAGCTGGAGTAAAGGTTTGCGTATGTTTCGAGTGCCGTTATTCTAATCAATTTTTGATTACAAAGTCGCTTGTTGATACAGGTTTGATCGGGGATATTCATTATGCTGAGGTTGATTATCTCCACGGACTTGGTCCATGGTATGGTCAGTACCACTGGAATATTAAAAAGGATAAAGGTGGTAGTTCTATTCTTACTGCGGGTTGCCATGCATTGGATGCTATGCTTTTATTCATGGGTACTGATATTGAAGAAGTTACTAGCTATGAAACAAAATCAAAAAATCCGATTTTTCAGGCTTACGAGTACACAACCAGTAGGGTAAGTATATTCAAATTTAGAGATGGCAGAGTTGGTAAATCTTCAGCTATTATTGATTGTTTTCAACCTTACTATTTTCATACCCATCTTTTCGGTAGTGAAGGAAGTCTGTTAGACGATAAGTTCCATTCTGAGAAACTGGGGATGGACCATCATCATTGGAGTTCTCTGGCAATGAAAATGCTCGATACCGGGGATGTTGCTGATCACCCTTACCAGGCACAGTTTGATAAATTTTTCGAATGTTTGCTTGAAGGAGTTGATATGCCATTAACAAGTTTAAGTGACGGTATAAAAACTCATGAGATCATTTTTGCTGCCGACAAGTCTGCCGCAACAGGAAAACCAGTGAGATTGTAGTATTATCGAGGATTAAATGAAGAAAGTAGCACTGGCGGTAGCAGCACATCCTGATGATATAGAATTCATGATGGCCGGAACCTTGGTTTTATTAAAAAACCAAGGATATGAGATTCATTATATGAATCTTTCTACAGGAAACTGTGGGAGTATAGAGTACGATTCTTTAACTACTACAGAAACCAGGTTGAAAGAAGCGCAGAATGCAGCAACTATTTTAGGAGCTCAATTTCATGGCCCATTATGTAATGATTTTGAAATTTTTTACGGACTTGAATTGCTAAGAAAACTAACGGGTATTATTCGTAAGGTAAAGCCTTCAGTGATATTGACACATTCTCCTTCTGATTATATGGAGGATCATATGAATACCAGTCGCCTAGCCGTTACTGCTGCGTTTATTCGCGGAGTTCCGAATTTTTCTGCCGATCATGCAGCAGTTGACAATTACAACTGTGCCGTTTATCATGCCCTGCCTCATTCACTTTTAGATCCACTAAGAAAGAAGGTAATACCTGAAATTTTTATAGATACCAGTGCAGTTCATGCAATCAAGCGCAAAGCATTGGAGGCTCATAAAAGTCAGCAGAATTGGCTGGAGGATAGTCAGAAAATGAATTCATATATCCAGGCCATGGAAAACTTCTCTTTAACAGTGGGAAGCATGTCCAATCGTTTTGAACATGCCGAGGGGTGGAGAAGACACTTGCATTTTGGCTTCTCTGAGGATGGTTTTGATCCTTTGAAAGAACTTGGAGGATGCTATTTAACAAATGAACAATACAAATTCGAGTAAACAGTAAACTATTAGAAAACAAAATTCAATAACAATTTTAAATGAATATTATGCGTAAGAAAAGTTCAATTGCTCCAGGTTGGTGGGATTATACCACTTTGGATTTAGGTCAGAAAGTAACAGATAAAATTGCAGCCTTGACTCCTGAAGAAATGATTAAAATGTCAAGACCAGGTTTCAAGGTAGTCTTTTATGATACAATTGAGGAGTTTTATTTAGCTGAAGCCCTTGAATTTATCACTACTTGGAAATCAGCTACTGCTTCAAATCCTGTAGGTATTTGCGGACCAATCGGTCCAACTGAGCAATTGCCTTTGGTTGCCATGCTGGTTAATGAATTGGGCTTATCGCTTAAACATGCACACTTCTGGTGTATGGATGAGTGGGTAATTGATGGTAAGGAAGTACCGGAGAGTCATCCCCTTTCATTTAAGAGGGCATTTAAATCATTATGTCTGAACAGAATCCGTAAGGATTTAGTGATGCCTGATGAGAATGTGCATTTCGCTAAAGCTGATACTGCAGAATACATTGATAGCTGGACAAAAGCCAAATGTGCAATTATGCAGGGCGGACAAGGTGATGTTAAGCACTGGGCATTTAATGAACCACCAATGCGTGAGGGGAAGTATATTGATAACCCGCCAACAGTTGAAGAGTACAAACAACTAACTACCCGTGTTCTTGATTTGCATCCAATAACTATTGCACAAAATTCGAGGTTACATTGCGGAGGAAATGCGCCTACAATCCCAACACAGGCAGTATCAGTTGGTCCAAAGGAAACCTGGCAGGCAGACCAAGTTTCAATCTGGCATGCAGGTGCTCATGATAATCCTTTCGGACAAAGATTAACAACCTATATGATTTCTAATAATATTCCTGATGTATCTGTTCCGATGTCTGTTCTTGCAGATCATCCAAATGTTCAGTTTAACTTTTTGAGATCAGGATTGGGTACTTGTTCAGTAGAAATGCACTAATCATTAAGATAAATTTATAATTAGGGTACTCTGTGTAGAAATAATGTTTTAAAAAAATAAAGATGAATAAACTCAAAGAACTAGGAAAATTATTGGTGCGACCTATTTTTCTTAATGGAAGAAATGTTTTAAAAATGGTTGCGCCAGCTCTCTTAATCCCTTTGATAATTTTTACGACGAGCTGGACGCAAAGTCCAAAGTTTGAGCTTAGACCAGGAGATAAAATTGCAATAATTGGTAATGGACTTGCTGATCGTATGCAGCATGATGGCTGGCTTGAAACCTATTTACAATCTGTTTATCCAAATGGAAAACTAGTTTTCAGGGAACTGGGTTATACAGGCGACCAGGTTCACTATCGTCCTCGTTCACACGAAGGTTTTGGAGATAGCGACTCGCATTTAACCAATGTGGGCGCTAACGTTATCTTCGCCTTTTTTGGTTATAATGAGTCATTTGAAGATAAACCTGCAGAGTTTAAAAAGCAGTTAATTGCTTTTATAGATTATTCTCGGAAGCAAAAGTATGATAAGAAGACTGCGCCGCGTTTAGTGCTATTCTCACCTATTGCTCATGAAAACCTGAATTCTAAAAATTTTCCTGATGGTAAAGATAATAATCGCCGATTAGCCGCCTACACGTTAGCTATGTCCCAGGTAGCTAAAGAGAAGGGTGTTCCTTTTCTGGATCTGTTCAACGCTACACAGAAAATGTATGACAGTACAAATGAACCTTTAACGATCAATGGAGTTCACTTGAATAATGAAGGAAACCGGAGAGTTGGACTTTATATCACTGAAAATTTATTCGGTAAAAAGGTAAGTATGGCCAAGATTGGTTTGGATTCCCTCAGAAGCTCCGTGGTAGATAAAAATTGGCATTGGTTTAATCGTTACCGTTCAACCAGCGGAAATGATGTCTGGGGTACCCGTACCATACAGGATGGAAACCATGTAACGCTGCAGAACGAATTGAAAATGTTTGAAGTGATGACTGCCAACCGTGATAAACGTGTTTGGGCCAGAGCACAGGGTAAAGATATTAAGGTTGATGACAGTAATGTTCCTGAGCCATACCCTGTTGGTACGCACATCACTCGAAACATTGAGTATATAAGTGCTGAGGATGCGATCAAGCGTATGTCCATACCCAAAGATTTTAAAGTTACTGTATTCGCTTCTGAAGAAAAGTTTCCTGAGATCGCTAATCCTGTAGCCCTACAGATTGATACTAAAGGTCAGATATGGGTTGCTGCATGGACTGATTATCCGAAATGGGAGCCAATGAAACCAATGAAGGACCGAATTGTTACCCTGAAAGATGAGGACGGGGATGGGGTAGCAGATAAAGCCACAACCTTTGCTTATGTTACAAATCCCACAGGTTTTGAATTATGGAATGGGGGTGTAATTGTAGTTTCTGCTCCTGATATTTTGTTCCTTAAGGATACTAACGGAGATGGTGTTGCTGATGTAAGGTATCGTATGTTGGGTGGATTGGGATCTGATGATACTCATCATACTGCCAATAACTTGATTTATGGTCCGGATGGCAATATTTACTACCAGCGGGGTATTTTTATCCTAGAAAATATTGAAACTCCATGGCGCAAGAGTGCTGAATCAGGTGAATCAGGCTTATATCGATTTAATCCGCGCACCTTTGATTTTTCACTCGTAGTTGATAACAATCCTAATCCACATGGGATTAGTTTTGACAAATGGGGAAATCAATTCATAACTGATGGAACCACAGGCAAGGCTTTTCAGGTATATTTTAAGCGTACTGTAACATCAACTACTGATAAAGGTGATTTTGACAAACGTCCGTTGTTTAAACAGACGATCAGACCTTATACTTCAAGCCAAATCTTATCCAGCGGAAATTTTCCTGAAGAGTACCAGAATAATTTCCTGGTTTATAATGTAATTGGATTTCAGGGTATAAAAAGGTATAAACTAAACTACCTGGATGAGGGTGTTATAGAGGGTGAAGAAGCCGGGAACCTAGTTTTTACGGGAAACAATCCTGCATTTGCTCCGAGTTCAGAAGCAACACCACGTGTAGTAGGGAAAGATTATACCGGAGACCCTAATTTCCGTCCGAGTGATGGGGTAGTGGGATTTGATGGAGCCCTGTACTTTGGAGACTGGCATCAGGCAATAATTACACACTCTCCTTATAACTTGAGAGATATAAATCGTGATCATGAGCATGGACGTATTTACCGAATGGTGGCTGTAGATCGGCCATTACAAAAGCCGGTTTCGATTTATGGTGAATCACTTGAAAATCTTTTTGAATTGTTTAGACATCCTATTGATGGCATACGTCATGCAGTTCGACTTGAGCTCAGTGCCAGAAATACCGATGAAGTGATTCAGAAAGCACAGGAATGGGTAGCCAAATTGGATCCTAAAAAGAAGGAAGATGCCTTGCCTATGCTTGAAATTCTTTGGTTACATCAACAGCATAATGTTATCAACAGACCTCTGCTTGTAAAGGTTCTTAGTTCGCCGGAATATCAGGCAAGACTGGCAGCTCAAAAGGTAAATTTCTTTTGGAGTGGTAAGGATACTTTTAAACCGGCTAAGTCAGAGTCAAGTGTATCAGGAATGCAATTCAGAACCGGATATGAAAAATTCTGGAAAGTGCCGGGATATACTGATGTAAGTCATCAAGGACATAAAACTGAAGCTCCGAAGCCAGCAGCACCGGTAAGTACAGCACTTGTCGATAGCAAGGGACCTGAATTACAAAATGATAAGGTTGCGGTTCTAACCATCGAAGCTACAGATGAGTTACGTTTCAAGGTTAAGGGCAAATTATTGTCACAATTTACTGTAAAAGAAGGTCAGCCGGTAGAACTTAGCGTTGAGAATCTTGGTTTGATGCCTCATAACCTTTTAATAACCAAACCGGGAGCTGTTGATATTGTCTCACAAAAGGCAATTGAACTTGGAGAAAATGGTGCTGCAAAGAGTTATGTTCCTGAAGGTGATATGGTACTTTTTGCAACTAAGCTGTTAATGGGTGGTGGCAAGGAGATCATTAAATTTACAGCTCCTGCTGTTGCGGGCGATTATCCTTTCGTTTGTACATTTCCGGGTCACTCGTTTACAATGCGTGGCATTATGAAGGTGGTAAAATAATAATGAGCCAGAGGATTGGGTATTAAAATTCAAGTTATTTCAGGGCTTCTGAATTAAAGAAATCGAATTTAATAATGAACAAAATTAATTCACATGATCCTCTTAAGAAATCTATGGGAGTAGGGGCAGGTATTGGAATACACGCTTCAGTAGTTGCTGAGGCCATTCCCCGGGAGGATATTAAAGTTGGAGTTATCGGGCTTTCAGTTCATAGTGCAGCTTATACAGAAATTATTAATTCCGGATCCTCAAGTCCTGATTTTAGTGGCTGCAGGGTTGTTGCGATTTTTCATCCTAAAGGTAATCCGGATGTTGAGTTCACTGAAAAGCAATTGCAAAGCTTCACTGACACCATCAAAGGACAGGGTGTTGAGTTTGTAGGTTCTATAAAGGAATTGCTGAAGAAGGTGGATGCAGTTATGTTATTAACCAACGATGGACGACCTCATTTGAAAGAGATTTTACCTGTATTAAAAGCAGGTAAACCGGTATATGTGGATAAACCACTTGCTGCAAACTTGCAGGATGTATTTTCCATATTTAAAGTTTCTAAAAAGTATAATGTACCAATGTTTTCTTGCTCACCACTCCGATATGTCAAGGAAGCTCTGGAAATCCGTGAGGGAAAGGTAGTTGGGAAGGTGTTGGGTGCAAGTACCTACGGACCTGCACCTATTCAAGCGGCTCATTCTGATCTATTTTGGGATGGTATTCATGCTGTTGAATCCCTTTACACCGTGATGGGTGGGGTTGGATGCAAAACCGTTAGCCGTTCATCAACAGATGATGCCGATGTCGTTGTTGGAAGCTGGGAAAATGGGCGCATTGGTGTTTTTCGTGGAATACGTAAAGGAAAAAGCGGCTTTGGAGGTACAGCTTTTGGAGAAAAAGGTATTGCTTCCATTGGTGTATTTGGTGGCTACCGGCCCTTGGTGGTTGCCATTGTAGCTTTTTTTCGTTCAGGTATAGCACCGGTTAGTGACGAAGAAACGAAAGAAATTTATGCATTTATGGAGGCGGCTGACGAAAGCAAGAAACTTGGTGGAGTTCCGGTTAACCTGTCCGAGATATTATCGAGGGTAAGTAAAATGTAAATAGTGTTGGTTTTATCTTGATTTCATATCATAGATAAATTCACATAGTGGTTTTACTATTAAAAATTATATATAGATCTAGGGTCAAATATATGTGTAGGATTGCTGGCACACTACTGTATTTGTAATTCTAAAGTTTCGGAGTTTATCTCCGGCTTTTAATAAAAAGTAGTTTTTTAACTTAAATTAAATTATTTATTAAACAAGTAAAATTAGAAAGATGAAAGTGAGTAGATTAAATAGATTATTCAATGAAAAATCAGGTAAATGTTTTGATGTTGCCCTAGACCATGGCTTTTTTAATGAGTTAACCTTTTTGGGTGGGATAGAGAATATTGAAAAGTCTGTTAAAATACTGATTGAGGCAGATCCCGATGCGATTCAGTTAACTGTTGGGCAGGCTCATCATTTACAGTCTATACCTGGAAAGAAAAAGCCTGCTTTAGTTTTAAGAACAGATGTTGCGAATGTTTATGGTCTTGAACTTCAGTCTGTATTGTATAGCAGAATGATTGAAGAGCCTGTTCTTCAGGCAATTAGACTAGATGCAACTTGTGTGGTTGTTAATTTGTTTCGTATTCCCGGCGCCCCTGAGGTAACCGATCAGTGTATTCAGAATATTTTGAAGTTAAAGCCAATGTGCGACTACTATTCTATGCCATTAATGATTGAGCCATTGGTATTCCGTCCAAACAGTCAGGCAGGAGGTTATATGGTTGATGGAAATATTGATATTATCCTACCTCTGGTAAGGCAGGCAGTTGAATTAGGTGCTGATATTATAAAGGCTGATCCATGCGAGAACGTGGAGGAATACCATAAGGTGGTTGAGGTAGCCGGGTCTATTCCAATTCTAGTAAGAGGTGGTGGACGTGCTGAAGATGAAGAGTTATTGGACCGTACTTATAAATTAATGAAACAAGGAGTTAAAGGTATAGTGTATGGCAGAAATGTAGTTCAACATACTAATTCCGGGGGTATGACCAGGGCATTAATGGCAATTGTGCATGATGGTGCAAAACCTGAAGATGTAATCGGCTGGGTTAAGGGTAATAAATAAAACCTATTTCGGCTTTCGCCGGAACTGATAGCTATTGGATGACAAGCTTTCGCTGAAATGATAGTTAATTGAAAACATTAGAGTGATTCCGGCTTTCGCCGGAATAAGAGTGTATTTTAGTATTAAAGGAGGTTCCAGCTTTCGCTGGAATGACACAGTTTTGTTGTTAATTGGGAGATCCCAGCCTTCGCTGGGATCGGAGAAAAAAGAACCAGATTGCGATTCCAGCGAAGGCTGGAATCTCCCTCTTCCCTAAAATTTTTGTCATTCCCGCGAAAGCGGGAACCTCCAAATAAAAAAATATATGTGCAGGATAATACCGGCAAGCCGGTTTATTATCATTTTAAAAAATAAAACAAGAATGAAAGTTATCAACGTTGGTATTATTGGCGGTGGTTTAATGGGTAAGGAAGTTGCCAGCGCTTTTGGGCGCTGGTTTTCATTAACTGATTATCCGGTTAAAGTAGAATTAAAGGCTGTCTGTGATCTAGATGCAAATACTTTAAAATGGTATGAGCAGATTCCTTCGGTTGAGTTATTGACCACAGATTACAAGGAATTACTGGCTTCATCTAAGGTTGATGTAGTTTATGTTGCCCTTCCTCATTTTCTTCATGAGCAATATTATATTGAAGTAATTGCTGCAGGTAAAGATCTATTGGCTGAAAAGCCGTTTGGAATGAATCTGGAAGCTGCGAAAAAGATCAATGAGAAAATCGCCAGTTCCAAGAGCTTTGTAAGATGCTGCTCTGAGATGCCTTTTTTTCCGGGTCCTCAGCGAGTGATCAGTGAAGCCCTTTCCGGAAGAATTGGTGAGATCATCGAAATCAATGCAGGCTTTTGTCATTCAAGTGATTTAGATCCTCTTAAACCAATTAACTGGAAAAGACAGTCAAAATTTTGTGGTGAAATTGGGGTAATGGGAGATTTGGGTATGCATGTAATGCATATCCCAATCAGAATGGGCTGGATGCCTGATAAAGTATATGCCCACCTGCAAAAGATCATTACCACAAGGCCAGATGGAAAAGGTGGCTGGACTGAAGGCGATACCTGGAACAATGCAACCTTGTCTACTTCTGTGAAAATTGCGAATAATGATATCCCAATGTCCCTTGAAATGAAGCGATTAAAGCCTGGGGAAACAAATTCCTGGTATATTGAAATTTTGGGAACTGAGGGTGGAGTACGCTATAATACTAAGGATACCAAGGCATTATGGACATTTAGGCGTGAAAAGGAGCAGGTATGGCAACGGGTAGATCTTGGATTCCAGGTTCCCTTTCCAGTAAGCACCGGTGGTATTTTCGAACCTGGCTTTTCTGATTGTTTTTTACAAATGCTGGCAGCATATTTTGCTGAGCGGGAAGGATTTTTGAATGGCCGCCTGGGTTGTGTAACTCCTGAAGAAGCTGTTATGAGCCATAAATTATTTGATGCTGCATTAAAATCTCATGAGACAAAATCTGTTGTAGATGTAGGTTGAAAGAATATGCATTTATAACACACATTTTTTGCTGTTAATGCCTTGTGAGAGGAAATTTATTTGACATGAAAGAAATAACCAGAGAAGGAATTTTAGCTGGGGGCAACTGGATCATTGACAATGTCAAGATAATAGATGTCTATCCAAAGGAAGATAAACTGGCAAACATCCTTAAAGAGAGCAACAGTAATGGTGGTGCCCCATATAGTGTTTTAAAAGCGATCAGCAAGATGGGATTCCAGTTTCCATTAACAGGAATCGGAGCAATTGGTGACGATGAAAGAGGTGATTACATTTTGAAAGAATGTGATAAGCTCAATATTGACTCGAGTCAAATTGTCAAAGTGCAGGATACAAATACATCATATACTGATGTAATGACTGTACTTGGGACTGGAAGACGTACTTTTTTTCATTCAAGGGGAGCAAATGCTTTTTTGGATGAATCGTATTTTAACTTTTCTGAATCTAAATCTAAGATATTTCATTTGGGGTATTTATTGCTTCTCGATGGAATAGATGCCATTGGTACTGATGGCCTGACAGGTGCTGCAAAAGTCCTGAGAGAAGCCCGAAAACATGGAATGATCACATCTTCGGATCTGGTTAGTGAGCAATCTGAACGATTTAAAACTATAATCCCAATGGCTTTGCAATACCTGGATATACTTTTTGTCAATGAATTTGAAGCAGGTAAGTTAACGGGTATTGATATTTGTGATGAAGATGGAACATGCTCTCTTGAAATGGCATATCAGGCAGCTGATGATATTTTAAATAAAGGGGTCCGGCAATGGGTAATTATTCATTTCCCAAAGGGAGCAATTGCACTTAATAAAAGTGGAGAGAAAATATTTCAGCCAAGCGTTAAAATGCCTATTGATAAAATCAAAGGCTCAGTGGGTGCAGGAGATGCATTTGCTGCAGGCGTATTGGCTGGAATGCACGAAGATTGGAACATGTCAAAATGCTTGCTGTTAGGTGTAAATGTTGCCGCCGCAAGTTTGATGGATGCAAGTGCCTCTGAGAGCATTTTACCCTGGCAGGAGTGTTTGAAATTGGGCGAAGAATTCAATTATAATATTGATTAATTTTGCTTGATACCTATTAATAGGTTACAGTTTTTATTTTTTTGCTATGGATAATTTCAGTGAAATAGGCGTTAAATTACAAATGATGTTAATTATTAATAATGCCTGATAGAATTATGAAAGTAGGCTTGTTTATTCCCTGTTATATTGATCAGTTTTATCCTGACGTTGCTAAAGCAACCTATCAGCTTCTAAAAAAATTAGGCTGTGAGCTAACGTATCCAATAAACCAAACCTGCTGCGGACAACCTATGGCAAACAGTGGTTTTTCGAATCTTACGAAAGGTTGTGATGTAAATTTTGTTAAGAATTTCAAAGGTTTTGATTACATCGTTTGTCCTTCAGGTAGTTGTGTTTTGCATATTAAAGAGCATTTAAAGGATGGTGGAACTCCTGCCGAACTTGAGAAGATCAGGCAAAGTGTCTTTGAACTTTCTGAATTTCTTGTAGATATTCTTAAAATTGATCAGTTGAATGCCTCCTTTCCACATAAAGTAGGCATGCATATCAGCTGCCACGGACAAAGAGGCTTGCATCTTTCATCAATGTCTGAACGCGTTTCTCCTGCATTTTCTAAAACAGAACACTTGCTCAGTATGGTTAAAGGACTGGAACTTCTAAAGCCCGAGAGATTAGATGAATGCTGCGGTTTTGGTGGTACATTTTGTGTTTTTGAAGAGGCTGTAAGTGTGAAAATGGGTGAGGATCGGATCAAAGAGCACCTGATTAATGGTGTTGAATTTATTTGTGGCGGAGATACCAGTTGCCTGATGCATTTTGAAGGTATTTTAAAGAGGCAAGGGAGTAAAGTGAAAACTATACACCTGGCCGAAATATTAAATAGTGCGCTATGATTGTAAAACAACACGCAGATGCTGCTCAGGAATTTATCAAGGACGAAGCACGTACCGATTGGCATGATGAGACTCTTTGGTTTGTCAGAAATAAAAGAGATAAAGCAGTTAATACCCTTCCTGAGTGGGAAATTCTTCGTGAATGGGCATCCCATATAAAAGATCATACACTTTCCAATCTTGATCACTATTTAAAAAGTTTTGAAGAAAAGGCTGTAGAAAACGGAATACATGTTCATTGGGCTGCCACAGCCGAGGATCATAACCGCATAATTCATAAAATTATTGCTGATAACAAAATTGACAAGATTGTTAAAAGCAAAAGTATGCTTACTGAAGAATGTCATTTGAATGATTATTTACAGAATAAGGGCATACAGATATTAGATTCAGATCTTGGTGAATATATCGTGCAGTTACGCAAAGAAACACCAAGTCATATCGTGTTACCGGCAATTCACTTGAAACGCCAGGATGTTAGTGAAACTTTTCATGAACATTTAAATACAGAAAAGGGAAATTATGATCCTCAATACCTAGCAGGAACAGCCCGTCATTATTTACGAGATCGTTTTATCGAGGCAGAATTAGCTATCACAGGAGTGAATTTTGCCATAGCCGAATCTGGAGGCTTTGTGGTTTGTACAAATGAGGGTAATGCCGACATGGGTGTGCATTCTGCCAATATTCATATTGCCTGCATGGGTATCGAGAAAATTATTCCAAAAGCTGAACATCTTGGGGTATTTCTGCGCCTTTTGACGAGAAGTGCAACCGGCCAGCCAATCACTACTTTTTCCAGCCATTTCAATAAACCCCGTTCCGGGCAGCAAATGCATTTGGTAATTGTAGACAATGGAAGAAGCAGACAATTAGGGAGACCTGATTTCAGGAATTCCCTGAAATGCATTCGTTGCGCTGCTTGTTTTAATACCTGTCCGGTATACAGAAGGAGTGGTGGACATAGTTACCATTCTACAGTCGCTGGACCAATCGGTTCTATCCTAAATCCAAATTTGGATATGAAGGCTAATTCAGATTTACCGTTCGCCTCAACGCTTTGTGGATCCTGCAGCAATGTATGTCCGGTTAAAATTGATATCCATGATCAACTTTGGAAATGGCGGCAAGAGATTGTTGCCAATGGGTATGTTGGCAATGGTAAAAAAGTTGGGATGCATGGAATGGCCTGGGTTCTAACCAATCCTAAGATTTATCGTACTGTAGGAAGAATTGGCCGATGGGTGATGAGAACTTTCCCTTTTATACTAAATAATAAATTGAACCCATGGTATAAGCAGCGGGAAATGCCACAAGCACCACAAAAAAGCTTTAGAGACTGGTATAAAGAAAATCAATAATGGGAAATAGAGAAACAATATTACAAGCAGTGGCTTCGAATAAACCTGATCTTCTCGCTTTGCCTGATATGGATTTTTCGCTCACTATTCAATACCCTGATCTGCTAGATCAGTTTATTAAAATGGTCCATGCTGCTGGCGGACAGGCATTTTATAAGAATGGTAATCAGGAATTACAAAAGGATTTGGCATCGGTTAAAGCAGAGGGTAAATTTATAATTAATCTTTTGGAAGAAAATCCTGCTCAGGATTGGACAGCCTTGAATGCATTGGAATTAGAAACTCTTGACACTTGCTACCTTCGTGCAGACTTGGCGGTAGCCGAGAATGGTGCAATGTGGATTTCTGAAACACGCATGGCTAATAGGCTAATACCCTTCATCTGTCAGCATTTAGTAATTGTTCTAAACCCTGCAGTGATTGTAAATAATATGCATGAAGCCTACCAACAACTAAACGTTTCGGCTGAAGGTTTTGGGGTTTTCATCGCTGGGCCATCAAAGACAGCAGATATTGAGCAGAACCTGGTGATTGGGGCGCATGGAGCAAGAAGTCTGAGGGTATATTTGATATGAGATCTAAGATTTCGTATGAAATGCAGCCGAGGCTCAGGAAGAGTTAACTCGGGATAAAATGCATTTTTCGAATGAAAGAATTGATCCTGGATTGAATCGATCTCAATCTAACAGAGGCTAAATATGTAATCAGCTTGCTGGGAATACTACTAATCCTCGCATAGATCGTAAATGATTCTGTTTCGCATTTAGGTGATAGATTTATTTAAAAAACACAGATGAAAAGAGCATTGATCTTTCATGAAATTAGGGTTTGTTTAATCCCGCTGGGTAGTTTATTCAGCAATGGGAGGCTATGAGACCTGGATGAGCGTCAATAAGGTCGAGAAAGAAGCATCCAGAAAGATTGTGTCTGAAATTCTTAAACGTTTCAATTAGATATAGCAATGAGTGATATCGAAATCTGAATTATATAATTTTTCAACCGCCTGTTTAAATTTAAACAAAGCATAACAATGAAAACGATGCAAAGAATTATTAAGCTTTCCACTTTTGGTCCTAATCAGGGAATTCTAACACTACTTTCCATTTTTATTCTGATTTTCAGTTTTGATTCCCCGCTTTATGCACAGAATGCTACTTTCAGGGCAGGTGCCTCAACTGCTAACATTACCCCACCCTTGGGTTCTGGCATAGTTGGTAATTTTGGAATTCCACCGCCTGCAAATTATGTGCATGACGAGTTGCATGCCCGGAGTTTGGTGCTGGATGACGGTGCCACAAAGCTGGTTTTTGTTGTAGTGGATAATGTCGGTATTATTCGGGAAGTTTTCGATGAGGCCAAGCGATTGATATTTGAAGAAACTAAGATTCCAGCAGCTCAAATTCTGATGTCATCTGATCATACACATTCTGCCAGTAGTGCCAGCGGAATTGGAAACTTAAGAGGTGGATGGAACCCCGATTTGCCTCTGGATGATTATCAACGTTTTCTTATCAGAAGAATAGCAGATGGAGTACGAATGGCATTAAATAATCTGGAACCTGCCCGCATAGGCTGGGGTGTAGGGAATGTGCCTCAACACCTTTTCAACCGTCGGTGGAAAATGAAAAATCAAGTCATTAATCCATTTGGTAAAAAAGATCAGGTTCTAATGAATCCCGGAATCGGAAATCCAGATCTTCTCGAACCTGCTGGGCCAACAGATCCTCAGGTTTCCTTCATCTCGGTACAATCTCTCAAAGGGCGTCCGATTGGCATACTAGCTAATTATTCTCTTCATTACGTTGGAGGCGTTCCCAAGGATCATATCTCGGCAGATTATTTTGCAGTCTTTGCCGACCGTATTCAAGAATTATTGAAAGCTGATCGTCAGGATCCTCCATTTGTTGGCATCATGTCTAATGGTACTTCTGGGGATGTCAATAATATCAATTTTGGTGCTCCGGCAGAAAAGCACGAGGCTTATGCTAAAATGCGTATTGTTGCCAATGATGTTGCCAACGAAGTGCTAAAGAAATACCAGACCATTCAATACAAGGACTGGGTGCCATTGCGTGCAGCACAGTCAGAACTTAATTTGAAAGTTCGTAAGCCTGATTCGGAAATGCTTGACTATGCCCAAAAAGTTCTTGCAAAACCTGAGACAGAAACACCGGTTCATCGCCTGGAAAAAACCTACGCTGAGCGAACAATGCAAATGAATAAATGGCCGGATAATATTAACGTATTAATGCAAACCTTCCGAATCGGTGAATTGGGTGTTGCAGCTATTCCTTTTGAGGTTTTTACAGAAATTGGTCTGGAAATAAAGACTAAAAGTCCTTTCAAATCTTCATTTACCATTGAGTTGGCAAATGGCAGTTATGGATACCTTCCTACTCCTGAGCAACATCAGCTTGGTGGTTATGAAACCTGGCTGGGTACTAATAAAGTTGAAAAAGAAGCATCCCGAAAAATTGTAACTGAAATCCTTAAACTTTTTAATCAGGTAAAACAATGAAATATTTTTTATCAATTTTAACTTCCTGTCTGTTTGTCCTCTCAGGCATCGCAGCAGAAGAACCTAAACCAGCAAGTGTTTTTAAGGCTGGGTTTGCTGAAAGGGACATCACTCCGGATATCGGTATGGAATCTCCTGGTAATTATGGTAAGGCATACCATAAATCATTTCATGATCCGTGTAAAGTCCGCGCGGTAGTATTTGATGACGGACAGAAGCGTGTAGCGCTGGTTGGAATCGATCTGCTTTTTGTTACCCGGCATCTGGTTCTGGAAGTACGTAAGGAGATCCAGAAAAGATGCGGTATTCTACCTGAGGATATAATGATTGGTGCATCTCATTCACATTCTTCCGGCCCAATCGGCATGGGAGAACCAGGAGATTTTGATCAGGCCTCACCTTTGGTGAAAGATCTTGTGAACAATAATTCAATAGTTTCTGATTCCGGATATACTCAGGTACTTAAGAAGCAGATTGTCGATGCTGTCGTACTGGCAAATGAAAATCGGGTGGATGCGAAATTAGCTGTGGGAAATGGGCATGAAGATAAAGTTTCGTACAACCGTCGTTTGCGGATGAAGAACGGATTGAGCTATTCACATCCCGGCGCAGGTAATCCTGATATTATTGATTATGCTGGCCCGATTGACCCACAGGTAGGCACTGTAGGAGTATGGGATTTAAAAGGTAATTTATTGGGAACTGTTGTGAATTTTGCATGTCATGCCACTACCAGTCCGGGAGGTATTTCAGCAAGCTGGATTGGATCCATGGAAAGAACTATACGTGGTGCTACGGGAAATGCAGCTCTGCCTGTCGTTTTCATGCAGGGTGCTTGTGGTGATATCACCCAGGTTGATAACCTAACCAAATTTCAAAATCCCGGAGCAGAAGAATGGTGGGATATTGTTGGAGGTCGCGTTGGTGCCGAGGCCTATAAGACTCTTCTTTTAATTCGGCGGGGTGCAGGAAGTGATATTCCGCTAGACAGCAGGCAACGAGTTTGGACGGTTAAGCGACGCATTCCAACACCTGAAAAAGTTCAAAAGTCACTAGAACTTGTAAAGGCAGGCCCTGAAAAATCGGGGACCACCGAGTGGACTTTTGCAAAAGAAATTCTTGTGCTGGATGCAATCATAAAAGCTAGGCCATTAGTAGAAGTTGAGGTTCAGGCCATCCAGGTTGGTCCGATGGTGTTTGTGTCAAATCCTGCAGAATATTTTGTTCAGTACCAATTAGATATCAAGGCTGGGAGTAAATTTCCTTTCACCTTTGTAGTAGAACTAGCGAATGGAATAACAGGTTATGTGCCTACTGAAGAGGCTATGGGGCCGAATGGCGGTGGCTATGAAACTCGTCTTACATCCTATAGCAATCTGGAGGTTTCGGCAGGAAGACAATTTGCCAATACGGGGATAGAACTTGCGAATCAAATGGTACCTGGGAAAGTTCCTTTACCACCACCACCGCCACCGTTTAAGGCTCCTTGGGCATATGGTAACCTGCCACCGGAATTGAAATAATCGCTCCTCTGGTCGGTGATAACTCCTGCCAGAGGGAAAAAATGGTCTCGCAAAGACGCAGAGACGCAAAAGTATGAGATCTAAATAAACTTTAAAGCTTTGCGTCTTTGCGACAGAAAAATTCCAACCATCTGGTTTCCACCAGACACATGGAATCATTATAATGCACAAGAGAATTATATAAAAGATAACAATGAACAATACAAAAGAGCGTTTGAAAACTGAGCACGTTAATTTCAGAAAGTCACCCAATCATGAAAATTTCCTAACAATGCAGGGCGGACTGCTAAGTACTTTCGGTTTAAAATTCCTTAAGTCATACCTTTATTTCCTGTACATCTTTATGTTATTGAGTGGCTTCCTGTTTAATGCTCAAAATGGATTTGCGCAGCCTTCCAAAGTGTTCAGAGCAGGTGCAGCAACCAGTAACATCACTCCTAAAATAGGTACTTCAATAAATGGTAACATGAAGGATGGTCTGATCAAACAAATTCATGATGATACTCATGCCCGTGCGATAGTATTGGATGATGGGAAAACCAAATTGGCTATCCTCACAGTTGATCTTTGCATGATTTACAAGGAAGAGTTGGATGCAGCAAAACAAAGAGCAAATGAAATAACCGGAATACCTGTTCAGAATATGATGATTTCGGCAACTCATACTCATTCCGGAGGAACGGCATGCTCCGTATTTCAAAGTGATCCCGATAAGGATTATCTTAAATTCCTTAGGGAAAGAATTGCTGATGCGGTTGTAAGAGCAAATAATAATCTTGTGCCTGCACGAATTGGCTGGGCTGTGGGCAATGAACCAAGCCAGGTTTTTAATCGACGTTGGAAAATGAAACCAGGTAAGCCATTAATGAATCCGTTTGGTACAGAAGATCAGGTAAAGATGAATCCTGGTGTGGGTAACCCTGACCGACTAGAGCCTTCAGGTCCAACGGATCCCGAACTGCCTATTATTTCAGTACAAACACCGGAAGGTAGACCAATAGCCTTACTTGCAAATTACTCTTTGCATTACGTTGGAGGAACAGGCCCTGGTGAAATATCTGCCGATTACTTTGGGATGTTCGCAGAACAAATGAAACGTTTATTGGAGTCTGATAATAAGGGCTTCCCTCCATTCGTTGCGATGCTTTCTAATGGAACAAGTGGTAATATTAATAACATCAATTGGTTTGCGAATGAAGCTCCACCAGTTATGCCTCCTTATTCAAAAATGAGGCAAGTTGCTAATGTAATTGCTGCTGAAGCTTTGAAAACTTATCAATCTATTCAGTATCAGGATTGGATTTCGTTAAGCTCTTCCCAAACTGAGATTAATTTGGGAGTGCGTCTGCCTAATAAGGAAGAGATTGAAAGGGCAAAAGGAATTATTGCTAAGGCAAGTGGGCCGGTTATGAATACAGCGGAAGAAATTTATGCCCGTGAAACTATGCTCATTAAGGATTTCCCAAAGCAGGTGCCCCTGATTATTCAGGCTTTCCGGATTGGAGATTTAGCAATAGCAGCAGCACCATGTGAAATATTTGTCGAAATTGGTTTGGATATCAAGGCAAAAAGTCCTTTTAAAACAACTTTTACAACTTCCCTTGCCAATGGCTACAATGGTTATTTGCCAACTCCCGAGCACCATAAATTGGGAGGATATGAAACCTGGAGAGCCAGATCAAGCTATCTGGAAGTTAATGCTTCTACTAAAATTAGTAGTGTGATTTTTGAGTTGCTGCAAAAATTAAAAAAGGAGCAAGCTAAATAATGTATCAAGAGCCAAGAGCCAGGAACCAAGACAAGAAATTATGAATAAGGAGCAAAGAAAAAGGAATAAAGACATTTAATTAGAATGTATCAAGAACCAAGAGCCAGGAATCAAGACAAGAAAATATGAATAAGGAGCAAAGAACAATGCATAAAGACATTTTATGAGTATTTGGTATATGAAATTGCGAGATTATCTCATATCTCCAATCTCCCATCTCTCATCTAATAAAATAGTATATTACATCTAAAGAATAATACCATATTAACAAAGCATAAGCTATTATATTTGATAAGCACATTTTGTATTATAGAATTTTAAATAAATAAACATGGATAAATTTCCCTTCAGGCGATACTGGATTTTTGGATTGTTATTGATTGTTTTAACTAGTACTATAGCAGCATTACAGCCAGATCCGCGTAGCGTCAGGTTGAAGAAAGCATTGGATAGTTTTCAGGTTGAGCCCGGGATGCGTATCGATTTGATTGCTGCTGAACCGTTGGTTATTGATCCGGTGGCCCTTGCTTTTGATGAAAACCGCCAGATGTATGTTGTTGAAGACAGAGGGTATCCTGATCCTGTGGAAGGGGGTTCTACCACCACGCTCGGCCGAGTAGCGCTTTTAAATGATACCAATGGGGATGGAATCTATGATAAACGAACTGAATTTGCTACCGGTTTAACTTATCCCAACGGACTGATGCCATGGAAGGGTGGGGTTTTTGTAACCTGTTCCCCGGATATTTACTATTTAAAAGATACTGATAACGACGGGATTGCAGATATTAAGAAGGTAGTGCTTACTGGTTTTTTTGCAACTCAAACTGCACAGATCAGAATGAGTCACCCAACCATGGGTTTAGATGGCTGGGTCTATGTTACTGCCGGACTCAATGGAGGAAACGTGACTTCACCTGATCACCCTAACCGTCCTGCTGTAGCATTTAAGCAGACTGATGGTCGGTTTAATCCCGAAACTTTTGAATTCCAGGTTACAGGTGGAAAAAGTCAGTTTGGATTGACATTTGATGCTTATGGTCGCCGTTTCGGCTGCTCAAACAGGCACCCGGTTATGCATTCTGTGATGGAACCCTGGTTTCTAAACAGGAATTCTAATCTTATTTTCAATGAAACCGTACAAAATGTATCAAAGGTTGAGGCCGAAGCAGCTGTTTACCCGGTAAGCAAATCGGTAACTACTGCAGATTTTATTCCAAAACTTATTGGTCGTTCTCATGCCGGGACTTTTACTGCTGCCAGCGGGTTGATGGTTTTTAATGGCACCGGACTTACCCCTGCACATCAGGGAAATATTTTTATCTGTGAATCAGCACAGAATCTCATTCAAAGACAAGTTGTTTATCCTGATGGGGTTTCTTTCAAGTCAAAAGCACCTTATGAAGGAAGAGAGTTTCTTTCTTCTACTGATGAATGGTTCCGTCCTGTTTCTCTTCAACATGGTCCAGAAGGAGCCCTATATCTCGCTGACATGCATCGTAAGGTGATTGATCACCCTACGTATGTTCCCGAAGAAGCAAGGCCTGGTTTGGATTGGGAAAGTGGTAAGACCGATGGAAGAATTTACCGTGTTGTCAGAAAGGATTTTATTCAAAAGAAGTATGATGCTTCAACCGGCTTAAGTTCTTCTTCAAAAACAACAGATTTGACAAGGTTTCTCGCTTCAGGGGAGGAGTGGGAGCGAAATACTGCTCACAGGCTATTGCTTGAGCGAAAGGATAAATCATCAGTTCCTGCACTAAAAAAGATTGTTTTTGAATCTGATTTTCCTGAAAGTCGGGCCCGGGCAGTTTGGCTTCTAAACTCACTGGGATCTCTTGATGTAATAACTTTAAAGAAGGCTTTAGCAGATAAAGTATCAGGAGTACGCGAGCAGGCTGTATTATTGGCTGGTGTTTATTCGGGTAAATATCCTGAATTGATTGCAGCAATTATTTCGGCATCAGGTGATGAAGCTATTCGTGTCCGCTATAACAGTGCATTAGTTTTGGGATCAATTGAAGGGCAGCAAGTTGTTGGGGCATTGGCAAAAGTTGCTGCAAGGGATGGGGCCGACAAGTGGTTTCGCGCTGCTGTATTAAGCGGCATCGGGAATCGAATGCCTGAATTTTTATCAGCCTTCAGAGCTCAGCAGCAAGCAGAGCCAATTGCTTTTGCTTCAGTAATGAAAGATCTTGGTCGCTTGTTTGGTAGTGGAGCTTCAACTGAAGCCTGTCGTTTGCTTTTAAAGGAGGTTTTGGCATCGAATGCTGATCCGGATTGGAGAATTTCTACAATACTCGGCTTAGCTGAAGGTGTTAGTGGCAGATTAAAGGAGTTTGGAATAGCACCAAAAGGATTATTATATGCCATCCAAGGGAATTCAAGCCAAGCATCTGAAACTAAGGCATTAGATAATTTTGTTGGTAGAGTGCTCGAAATTGCTGCTAACCCGGCCGAAAAAACAAGACAAAGAATATCTGCCATAGCTTTACTTGCCTATACAGATTTTGAAAAAAGTCATGCGGTTCTTCAGAAATTTATGATTCCGAATACCGCTCCCGAATTATCTCTTGAAGCAGTTACGGCATTCGCTCGGTTGGATAATCCTCGGGGAGCTGCCATATTGCTGGAGAAAAGCGCATGGTCTGCCTATACTCCAAGAATAAAATCGGCTGTTGTAGCTGCTGTGGTCTCTAAGCCTTTATTTATCAATGAATTGTTTTTAGCTATTGATAGAGGCTCCATAGGCGGAGCTGAATTATCATCTGCAGATAGAATGCGACTGATTTCAGATAAAAATACTCAAATCAGTGAACGTGCAAAGATCCTGTTCAAGGAACTTGAGGGTGGCAACAGGATGAATGTATATCAGGATTATCGGAATGCACTCACTGCAAAAGTTGACCATAATTTAGGGAAGGCAGTTTTTCAAAAAGCTTGCTCTGCTTGCCATACCTATCAAAATATTGGGGGCAAAGTAGGGCCTGATCTAACCGGTGTTAAAAATCAGCCTGCTGATGCTTTGTTGCTTCACATCCTAGTTCCTAATTATGAGGTATTGCCTGCTTATCAATCAATATCCATCAGCACAAACGATGGTCGCTCCTTTTCAGGCTGGCTTGTATCAGAAAATGAGAACAGTTTAACCCTTCGTACAACTTTTGGTACAGATGAATCAATATTGAGAAGAAATATTTCTTCTCTTAATAATTCCGGACTTTCACTGATGCCTGATGGGCTGGAACAAGGTATTAATAAGGATGAAATGGCAAAATTGATCGCCTACCTGAAGGGAGGAGTATAACATGCTTCTTATCTTGAAATGATATCCAATGAATCCGATGATGTTCCTATAGTCAACAGAATGAAGAAACAAACTAATCATAAATCACGTCGCAAATTGCTAATTGATGCTGCGCGTGCCGGATTAGCTGCAGCTCTTTTACCATTATCGGCTTTTTCGAATACTGAGTCCCAAAAAAGCGGACTGATTATAGATGAAAATAAAAATACCGGGACTACAGACTGGCAACTTACTTTTATTAAATCAGAGCAGTATCGCTCTAAGCTTATTGAAGGATATTGCTCGAAAACTAGTGTTCGTTCAGGAGAAAGCCTTGATATTTTTCTTAACGCAGCTTCCCAAACTGACATAAGTATTGATATCTACAGAATGGGCTATTATGGAGGTAAAGGTGGCCGTTTTGTCAAAAAATTGGGACCATTCCCTGTGAGTCCGCAAGTTGTACCACCAATTGCCGAAAATCGTTTACGTCAATGTGACTGGGAGAGTGCCACATCCTTGCAAATACCTCAGGATTGGCTAAGTGGTGTTTATCTTGGGAAATTATCCTGCTCAACCCACCGCTATGAAAGCTATGTTATTTTTGTTGTACGGGATGATCGCAAAGCAGATGTGTTGTTTCAAACCAGTGATAATACCTGGCAGGCTTACAATAAATGGCCTGATACCTTTTCACTTTACGATAGTGATCCTCCTCAGCAATCACTTAGCGGAAGAACATGGGCTAGTTTTAACCGACCCTATTCAAAATATCCCCAAGTTGTAGATCAGCCTTTGTCTCAGGGATCAGGGGAATTTTTATTATGGGAATATTCCTTATGTTTTTGGCTCGAAAAACAGGGATACGATGTTACTTATTGCTCTAATATTGATACACATAAAGATCCAGAGGGCCTGAACAGGGTAAAGTGCTTTCTTTCTGTCGGCCATGATGAATATTGGACCCTTCAAATGTTTGAAAATGTTAAGAAGGCAGTTGAGCGTGGACTTAATGCTGCATTTTTATCAGGAAATGCATTGATGTGGGTTATCGATTTAAAGCCGGAAGTAGTTGTCGATACCACAAATCTTGATCCAGCTTCAGGCTTGAGCAAGGCAGGTGTTGGACGATTACCTCTGAAACCTAATGCATCGGGTGCGCCTTACCGTACACTTCAGCGCATTGGACGTTTCGGCGGTTTTTCTGAAGCCGAGAAGAAACTTGGAATCATGGGGCCTTTTGCAAAGGATGACTGGCCAAACGAAAACACCCTTATTGGCGCCAGAACGGTTTATCCTTTTAATGGTTCAGCCGATTGGATTGTAAGTAAGCCCGATCACTGGTTATTTGAGGGCACTGGAATGCGTAAAGGAGATAGGATACCCGGACTTGTAGGTTGGGAACATCATGGTGATCCTGCGAAAATTCCGGGCTTGGAGGTTGTTGCTGAAGGGGTTACAACCAATGGGGCGGAACAAAAATCATATTATACGGCTACAATATATCCGGGACCAAAAGGAAACTGGGTTTTTAATGCAGCAACGATCTATTGGTCATTCGGACTTGCAGTGCCACCCGGAGTAATTACTCCGAACTCCCACTTTGGCCGTCCGCATGGAGTGGATGATCGAGTTCAAAGAATAACGGCTAATTTTTTAAAACGATGTGGGATTTAAGCTTTATAGAAGGTCATAAATTCAATACTTTGACAAATAAAAAAAAGACTTTTTAATTTTTATTTAGAATTTCCCATGAATGATTTTTCATTAGCCTTAAAAAGTAAGTACAAAAGAGCCATTGCTTTTATAATGATTTGTTGTACTGTTTTATTTTTTATTGGCAGTAAAGAGAAGACTATTATTGCAACGGAAATAGATGGATTGAAAGTGCCGGAAGGTTTCTCAATTGAACGGGCAGTTGATCCTTCGATGCTTTCCTATCCGATGTTTGCATCTTTCGACGGACAAGGACGGCTTTTTGTTTTCGAGTCGGATGGGAGTTCACCTACCAACCAGGAAATGTTAAAAAAGCCACCGTACCACATCCGTATGCTCGAGGATTCGGATGGCGATGGCATCTTTGACAAGAGCAAGATTTTTGCCGATTCCCTCACTTTTCCAAAAGGTGGTGTTTTCTACAAGGGCA
>Ga0315899_10000535_pt1 | contig 45836 bp, 36 predicted proteins | sample LakEriMetagenome_2_FD_203518 | JGI IMG/M metagenome (GOLD analysis project Ga0315899, IMG submission 203518) | Freshwater fungal communities from buoy surface, Lake Erie, Ohio, United States - Buoy 4 MA112 | ecosystem: Environmental > Aquatic > Freshwater > Lake | place: USA: Lake Erie, Ohio...
CCGATGCTGGGCTTCTCCTGGCTGATGGCGAAGATCTTCTGCTCGGCCTCATCGAGCACCTGCTCCATCGGCTTGCTCTGATCGAAGCCGAGGGCGATCACCTCGTTGCCGGAGCGGATCAGCTGGCGGCGCAGGTACTTGTCCATCACCAGGCGCGCCACCTGGTCGATCGAGGCGGTGGAGAGGGTGCGCTCCACCAGCTCCACCAGCCGGCCACTGCCCCCCACCTTGTCCAGGTTGCCGGTGTCCGCCAGCCAGGCGGTCATGGCGGTGAGGTCGGTGGGTTTGCCCTGGCTGTGCAGCATCAGGGCGGTGCGATAGATCTCGCGGTGGGCCGTCAGATAGAAGGCCTCGGGCTGCAGCACATCGGCGACGCGACCGATGGCGTCGGGATCGAGCAGCACGCCGCCGAGCACGGCCTCCTCGGCCTCCAGGTTCTGAGGCGGCACGCCATCGGGCATGGCCTCGAAGCGGGCGTCATCCCGGCCGCGGCGCTGGGGCCGGCGCCCCTCCTCCTCGGGCAGCGGGTTGCTCTGGGGAACGCTCACCATCGCCGGGGGGCTTCTTGGGACTGGGGGAACAGGAGGGGGCCGGGCCACCGGCTTCACCAGCTCAGCACAGCCACCGCTGCCAACAGCCGATCTGAAACGGGACGGCGCCGCCAGCCCCGAGGGGACTGACGGCGCCGGGAAGGGGGTTCAGGACTCCGGGCCGAGCGGTCAGAGCTCAGGACGCCGCGCTCAGTGGCTGACCACTTCGAGGTTGATCTCGGCGGTAACTTCAGGGTGCAGCTTGACCTGCACCTTGTAGGAGCCGGTGCGGTGGATCTCGGGCACCAGGATGTCGCGGCGATCCACTTCCTTTTTGGTGGCGGCTTCGATGGCCTCGGCCACGTCACCGTTGGTCACGGTGCCGAACAGCACGTCGTCACCGCCGGTCTGCTTCTTGACGGTGAAGCGGCCGATCGTGTCCAGGGCGGTGCGGAAGGCCACGGCCTCGGCCTTGAGGGCGGCCTGACGCTCGGCCTCCTTGGCGCGGCGGTGCTCCACCTGACGCATCACCGCAGGGGTGACCGGGACGGCCTTGCCCTGGGGCAGCAGGAAGTTGCGGGCGTAACCGGGAGCCACCTCCACGAGATCGCCGTTGCGGCCCAGGCTGAGAACGTCCTCGTTGAGGACCACGGAAACGCGCTTGGCCATGGGAAAGGTACGAACGATCAACGTCTGGGCGATGGGTCAGCCTACGGCACGGCTGTCGGGCTGACGGCTGTCGGACTAATGGCTGCCGGACTGATCGAGCAGCGGTTGCGGCAGGCGCACCTGGGTGGCCAGGCCGAGGCGCTGCAGCAGACGGATGTGCATCCAGGTGAGATCGGGCTCGCGCAGCCCCCAACCGTGGCGGGCGGAATGGGGATAGGCGTGATGGGTGTTATGCCAGCCCTCACCGAAGGTGATCGCCGCCACCCAGGGGTTGTTGCGGGAGCCGTCGCCGCTGGCGTGGCGGATGTAGCCCCAGCGGTGGGTGGCGGAATTGACCAGCCAGGTGGCGTGGTAAACGAGCACCAGCCGCAGCGGGATCCCCCACAGCACCAGGGCCCAGCCGCCGGCACCGCTGGCGGTGCCGATCCAGAACAGCAGCGCGGCCAGGGGCAGCTGCAGCACCAGGAACCAGCGGTTGAGCCAGCGGTAGTAGGGATCGGCCGCCAGATCGCCGCTCAGGCGCGGCACGGCCGCCACGGCGGGGATGCCCCGGAACATCCAGCCCATGTGGCTCCACCAGAAGCCGCGATGGCTGTTGTGGTGATCCGCATCCGTATCAGAGAACTTGTGGTGATGCCGGTGCAGGCCGACCCAGTCGATCGGCCCCTGCTGGCAGCTGAGGGCACCGCAGGTGGCGAACAGGCGCTCCAGCCACCTCGGCACGCGGAAGGCCCGGTGACTGAGCAGGCGGTGGTAGCCGATCGTGACGCCGAGGCAGGCCGTGAGCCAGTAGAGGACCACGAAGGAGGCCAGGGCGGACAGGCTCCAGAAGCGCGGCAGCAGGGCCACGAGCGCCAGGATGTGGAGCACCGCCATAAACAGGATCACGCCCCAGCTGCGCTCGGCTTCGACGGGACGGACCGGCGCCGGAGCGTTGCCGCGGGGGCGATGCAGATGCCGCAGCTGCGCGGCGGAAGTGATGGTGGCTGTCATGGGCGCCGGGATCGGCCCCTCCTCTGAGGTCCGGTAAAATGGTAGCAGTACGGATCCGTATTGCGTGGATTATCGGGATGAACTCGAATCGGGCCGCGGCGCGTTCGGGCATCTGATCAGGGTCTGGCATGAGCGCAACGGCTGGAGCCAGCGGGTGCTGCCGGCCCTGGCGGAACGGCTCGACCTGGGGCGGGTGCACAACTCCCAGCTCTCCAACCTGCGCAACCGCAAGCTCGCCTCGCCGGGGCCGGAGCTGTTCGTGGCCCTCGGACGGATCAACCAGCTGCTGGCGGCCCAGGGGGGGAGCGGCGGCCTGGCAGCCGATCTGCGCGATCAGCTCAGCGACACCCCGGATCTGCTCACCGCCCTGGAGAGCTCTGCCCTGCCCCTGCTCGGGGATGACGGTTCGGCCCTCGGGCCTGCCCAGCTGTTCGAGATCTTCGTGGGCCTGCGTCAGCTGCCCGGTGCCTTCGATCTGCGCATCAGCACCGAGGAGGCGGGTCCGCTGAGCGCGGCCCTGGCGGACCTGCTCACCGCCGGCCGCCCCTGGCGCCAGTGCCGGGAGCAGCTGCTGGCGGCCTACCCGGCCGACAAGCGGCAACGGCGCGAGCGCTTCGCTGAAGTGCTCGCCGGCCAGCGCGACTTCAGCGCCGAGGAACTGGATGCGGAACTGCCCGACCTGCGACGCACCCTCGCGGCCCTGGGGGTGGCGGCTGAGCAGGAGTTGAGCGCCGACCAGTTCCTGCAGCTGCTGCGCCGCAGGGCCCGGGCCAATGTCCCGGAGGTCGCGCCGCTGCAGGGGGACGACCTGGCAGAGGCGATCCGGGCCCAGCTGCTGGGCCCTCAGGCCGGGTAGCGGGCCTCGCGGATCCGCTTGGCCCAGCCGAGGCGGCGCAGCAGTTTGATGTGCTGCCAGGTGATGTCGAACTCGAACCAGCGCAGGCCATGGCGGGCGCTGGCGGGATAGGCGTGGTGGTTGTTATGCCAGCCCTCACCGAAGCTGAGGATCGCCACCCACCAGCAGTTGCGCGAGAGATCCGGGCAGTCGAAGTTGCGATAACCGAAGGCGTGGGTGGCGGAATTCACCAGCCAGGTGACGTGATAAACGAGCACCAGGCGCAGCGGGATCGCCCACAGCACCAGGCCCAGGCCGCCGCCAGGCACCTGGGCGGCATTGCCATACCAATAAAGAGCGGCACCGATCGGCAGCTGCAGCAGCAGGAACCAGCGATCCAGCCAGCGGTAGAAGGGATCCTGCTGAACATCGCCGGTGAAGCGATGCATCTCCCGCAGGGCCGGGATGTCGTGCAGCATCCACTCGCTGTGGGCCCACCACAGGCCGCGGGCGGCGTCGTGGTGGTCGTTGGGCTGATCCGAGAACTTGTGATGGTGGCGGTGCAGGCCCACCCATTCGATCGGCCCGCTCTGGCAGGCCAGGGCGCCCATCAGCACCAGCACCCGCTCCACCCACTTCGGGGCCACGAAGCTGCGGTGCGCCACCAGGCGATGCAGGCCGAGGGTGACGCCCAGCACGGTGGTCCAGTAGAGGACCGCCAGCACCAGCAGGGCCTGCCAGCTCCAGAACTGCGGCAGCAGGGCGAACACCGCACCCACGTGCATCACCAGCATGAAACCGGTGGTGCCGAACTTGTACTTGCGCTGGCTGGAGGGCAGCGGTGCCCGGGGCACCACCAGCGCAGCCCGCATACGCGCCTCCTGGGCAGCCGTCAGACCGGCGCTGCCTTCGGCATCCGGCCGGCCGGGGCGGGCCGCCACCGCGGCATCAGGGGCTAAGACCAAAGTGTTCTCCGTGAGGATGCGCAGGCTCCGGTTCGCGGGTTGGTCCTCGGGAGGGACCTGGCGCACCACTGGCCTGGGATGTCGGCCGGGGCCTGGACATCGGGTGCAGAGAAATCTAGTCGGGAGAAGACCCCGACCCGCGTGGGCGCAGACCGGCGTCCAGCATGAACGGAATCCGATGCCACCGGCCGCCATGACCGCCTCCACCGCCGACGCCGCGGCCCGCCGTTGGGCCGCTGAGCAGCTGGAGGCCGCGATCAGCCGCTGCACATCCCAGGCGGAGCTGCGGCGCGCCGAGGTGAAACCGCGGCTGCAGCGGGTGCTGGAGGCCTTTGCCGCCGAGCGGCTGGGCGTTCACCACTTCGCCTCGGTGAGCGGCTACGGCCACGGCGACCTGGGGCGGGAGGTGCTCGATCGCGTCTTCGCCCGGGTGCTGCAGGCGGAGGCCGCGGCCGTGCGCCTGCAGTTCGTGAGCGGCACCCATGCCATCGCCGCCGCCCTGTTCGGGGTGCTGCGCCCCGGCGATCGCCTGCTGGCCCTGACGGGCCGCCCCTACGACACCCTCGAGGAGGTGATCGGCATCCGCGGCAGCGGCCAGGGCTCCCTGGCGGAGTTCGGCATCACCTACGACGAACTGGATCTGCGGCCCGATGGCGCAGTGGATGAGGCCGGCATCGCCGCAGCCCTGGCGGTGCCGACCCGGATGGTGCTGATCCAGCGCAGCTGCGGCTACAGCTGGCGGCCCTCGCTGCAGGTGGCCCAGATCGGCCGGCTGGTGGAGCGGGTGAAGGCGATCCAGCCGGACTGCCTGGTGTTCGTGGACAACTGCTATGGCGAACTGGTGGAGCTACAGGAGCCCACGGCCGTGGGCGCCGATCTGATCGCCGGCTCGCTGATCAAGAACCTGGGCGGCACGATCGCCCCCACCGGCGGCTATGTGGCCGGCCGGGCCGAGCTGGTGGAGCAGGCCTGCTGCCGGCTCACGGCGCCGGGCATCGGCAGCGAGGGCGGCACCGGCTTCGATCTGCACCGCCTGCTGTTCCAGGGCCTGTTCCTGGCGCCGCAGATGGTGACGGAAGCGCTGCTCTGCGCCGATCTCACCGCCGCCGTGTTCAGGGGCCTGGGCTACGCCGTGAACCCGCTGCCGGGAGCGCCGCGCAGCGATGTGATCCAGGCTGTGCGGCTGGGGGCTCCCGAACCGCTCAAAGCGATCTGCCGCGCCTTCCAGGCCTGCTCGCCGGTGGGCTCCTACCTCGATCCGGTGCCAGCACCGATGCCGGGCTACGCCAGCGAACTGGTGATGGCCGGCGGCAGCTTCATCGATGGCAGCACCAGCGAGTTCTCGGCCGATGCGCCGCTGCGGGAACCGTTCGTGCTCTACAGCCAGGGCGGCACGCACCGGGCCCATGCCGAGCTGGCCCTGGAGCAGGCGCTGCTGGCCCTGGCCGCAGGGGGCTGGTGCGGGCCAGCCGCAACCGCCTGAAGCAATCGCCACGGATCTCCACGGACCGCCGCAGATCCGACAGACTGACGCGAACCACGCAGCGGCCCCCGCCGATGGCCCTCAGCTACCCCGACGACTGCCGCTACTCGGACAGCCACGAATACGCCCGCCGCGAAGGGGAGCTGGTGCGCATCGGCATCAGCGCCTTCGCCGTCGACCAGCTGGGCGACATCGTGTTCGTGGAGCTGCCTGAGGTGGGCGCCTCCCTGAGCCAGGGCAGCAGCTTCGGCTCGGTGGAATCGGTGAAGGCTGTGGAAGATGTGATCGCCCCGATCAGCGGCACGATCGAGGCCCGCAACGAGGCCGTGCTGGCCAGCCCCGAGGAGCTGCAGAACGATCCGCACGGTGAGGGCTGGCTGCTGCTGGTGCGCCCGAGCGATCCAGCCCAGCTGGATGGCCTGCTGGATGCCGCCAGCTACGCCGCCCAGGTGGAGGGTCACTGAGGGCATGAGCGGAACCAACCCCGGCGACCTCAGTGCTTTCGTCGCCCGCCACATCGGCCCCAGCGAGGCCGAGCAGCGGCGCATGCTCAGCGATCTGGGCCTGAGTGATCTGGAGCAGCTGGTGGCCGAGGTGGTGCCGGCGGCGATCCGGCTTGAGCCGGAGCAGGGCCTGGCCGGGCTGCCGGCGGGCTGCGATGAGGCCCAGGCCCTGACGGAACTGGCGGCGATCGCCGCCGGCAACCAGGTGCACCGCAGCCTGATCGGCCTGGGTTATCACGACTGCGTCACCCCGGCGCTGCTGCAGCGCCATGTCTTCGAGAACCCGGCCTGGTACACCGCCTACACGCCGTATCAGGCGGAGATCAGCCAGGGACGCCTGGAGGCGCTGCTCAATTTCCAGACCCTGATCAGCGAGCTCACCGGCCTGCCGATCGCCAATGCCTCGCTGCTGGATGAACCCACGGCGGCGGCCGAGGCGATGGCGCTGAGCCTCAACGCCCGCCGCGACGGCAACGCCAACCGCTACCTGGTGGATGCCCAGGTGCTGCCGCAGACCTGGGCGGTGCTGCAGACCCGAGCCGAACCCCTCGGCATCGAACTGGTGCGGCTCGATCGGCAGCAGGCGGCGAGCGCGCCCGAGCGTTTCAACGGTACCTTCGGCCTGCTGCTGCAGCTGCCCGGTTGCGACGGCAGCCTCTGGGATCCGGCCGAACTGATCGCCGCCGCCCGCACCGCCGGCCTGATCGTGACTGCCGCGGTGGATCCCCTGGCCCAGGTGCTGATGGCGCCGGTGGGGCAGCTGGGGGTGGAGATCGCCGTGGGTAGCAGCCAGCGCTTCGGCGTGCCCCTGGGCGGCGGTGGCCCCCACGCCGCCTTCTTCGCCACCACCAGCGCCCACCAGCGCCGCATCCCCGGCCGCCTGGTGGGGCAATCGCGCGATGCCGAGGGCAACCCGGCCCTGCGCCTGGCCCTGCAGACCCGCGAGCAGCACATCCGCCGGGACAAGGCCACCAGCAACATCTGCACCGCCCAGGTGCTGCTGGCGGTGATGGCCGGCTTCTACGCCGTGCACCACGGACCCGATGGGCTGACGCGCATCGCCCGGCGGGTGCTGCGGCTGCGGGAGCTGCTGCGGCGCGGCCTGAACGCCATCGGCCTTGAGGCGGAACCGGGCCCGGGCTTCGACAGCCTGCGGCTGGTGACGCCCCTGGCGCCGCAGCTGCTGGCCCGGGCCGAGGCGGCCGGCTTCAACCTGCGGGCGGAAACGGCCGCAGGCCCCTGCACCGCCGGCCCGGAGGCCACGGCCCTGGCGATCAGCCTTGATGAGCGGTCCAGCATCGCGGAGCTGCTCCAGCTCCTGAGCGCCCTCCAGGTCAGCGAGGCTCCGGCGACGGCGGGCCCGGCGGCCAGTGGCGAGGCGCTGGCGGAACGGCTGAGCGCGCTGGAAGCGGACCTGGATGCCGAACTGGCCCGCGCCGAGGCGAGCGAGGCCCCCGAACGGCTGCTCTGGGGCGAGGCGGTGCCCCGGCGCCGCGATCCCTGGCTGCAGCAGCCGGTGTTCCAGCGCCACCGCAGTGAGAGCGAGCTGCTGCGCTACATCCAGCGGCTGGTGGCGCGCGACTTCTCGCTGGTGCATGGGATGATCCCGCTCGGCAGCTGCACGATGAAGCTCAACGCCGCCGCCGAGCTGCTGCCGGTGAGCTGGCCCGCCTTCGCCGGCCTGCACCCCTTCGCCCCCGCCAGCCAGCTGGCCGGCTACCGCCGCCTCTGCGACGACCTGGAGCGCTGGCTGGCCACGATCACCGGCTTCGCGGCGGTGTCGCTGCAACCAAATGCCGGCTCCCAGGGGGAATACGCCGGCCTGCTCGTGATCCGCGCCTGGCACCACAGCCGCGGCGAAGGGCACCGCAAGGTGTGCCTGATCCCCACCAGCGCCCATGGCACCAACCCCGCCAGCGCCGTGATGGCCGGCTTCACGGTGGTGCCGGTCGCCTGCGACGAGCAGGGCAACATCGATCAGGCCGACCTGGCCGCCAAGGCCGAGGCCCACGCCGACGAGCTGGCGGCGCTGATGATCACCTACCCCTCCACCCACGGGGTGTTCGAGCCGGGCATCCGCGAGATCTGCACCCAGGTGCACCGCTGCGGCGGCCAGGTGTACCTGGATGGCGCCAACCTCACCGCCCAGGTGGGGCTGGCCAGGCCGGGGCTCTACGGCGCCGATGTGTGCCACCTCAACCTGCACAAGACCTTCTGCATCCCCCACGGCGGCGGCGGCCCCGGGGTGGGCCCGATCGCGGTGGCGGAGCACCTGGCACCGTTCCTGCCGGGGCACCCCCTGGCTGCGGACTGCGGCGGCAGCGCGGCGATCGGGCCGGTGAGCGCGGCCCCCTGGGGCAGCGCCGGCATCCTGCCGATCAGCTGGATGTACATCCGCATGATGGGCGGCGCCGGCCTGCGCCGCGCCAGCGCCGTGGCGCTGCTGGCGGCCAACTGGGTGGCGGAGCGGCTGGATCGCCACTACCCGGTGCTGTTCCGGGGCGCGGGCGGCCGGGTGGCCCACGAATGCATCCTTGATCTACGGCCGCTGCGGCGCGGCGCCGGCCTGGAGGTCGACGACCTGGCCAAGCGGCTGATGGATTACGGCTTCCATGCCCCCACCGTGAGCTGGCCGGTGGCCGGCACCGTGATGGTGGAGCCCACCGAGAGCGAGGGCCTGGCGGAGCTGGAGCGCTTCTGCCGGGCGATGGAGGCGATCCGGGCCGAGGCGGCGGCGATCGAAGCGGGGGCCTGCGACCCACTCGACAACCCGCTCAAGCGGGCGCCGCACACCCTGGCGACCGTGACCGCCGACGCCTGGGAGCGGCCCTACAGCCGCAGCGAGGCGGCCTTCCCGGCGGGGGAGATGCAGCGGCAGGACAAGTTCTGGCCGGCCGTGGCCCGGATCGACAACGCCTACGGCGACCGCAACCTGGTGTGCACCTGCCCATCGGTGCAGGATCTCGCCACCCCGGCCAGCTGAAACACGTCTAGTATTTCTCCGACTGGACAAAAACTGCGGAATTTCTTCCCGCCGTTGCCCTTGTCTTTCCACCAGGATCTGCTGCAACTGCAGACAACCAACGCTGCGCTGGTTCAGCCGATGACCCCCGACGATCCGACCACCACCACACCGATCGGCGCGCAGCTGCCGGGCCAGACCCTGCGGGTCGATGGCACCAATGTGGTGCGCGTGCCCTTCGGCGTGCGCCAGGCCCGCCGCACCCGTCCGGCCCGCCCCGAGCGCTGGGCCACCGTGGTGCTGCCCTTCCAGAGCGGCGGCTCCACGCCGCCGCCGCCCCAGGCCGCCTGAGCTCCCGACCCGGCGGGAGCTGCTTCAGTAGTGGGCGCCGCTGCGGCGCTGGTGCACGGCCGTCGTGGCGGCGGCATCCAGCAGCGATCCGGCCTGGACCTGGGCGTAGAGCAACCAGTGGTCGCCGCATTCCATCCGCTGCTGCACGCGGCACTCCAGCCAGGCCAGCGCCTCCGGTAGCAAGGGCTGTCCGGCTGGGCTGTGCTCCAGCTCCAGGCCGGCGAAGCGATCGGCCCCGGGGGCGAAGGGCTGCAGGAACTGCTTCATCGGTCCGGTCTCACGGCCGGCCGCCAGCACGTTGAGGGCGAAGACATCGCCCACATGCAGAAGGGCCTCCACGGCGCGATCGCGGGCGACGGCCACCGTGAGGCCGGGCGGCGAGAAGCTGGCCTGGCTCACCCAGCTGGCCACCATCGCGCCGGTGAGCTCCGGCCCCGCCTGCTGATCAGCGCTGCCCTTGCGGGTGGTGAGCACGCACAGCGAACCCACCACGCGGCCGAGGGCCTGCACGGCCGGATTGGTGGCGCTCTCACTCAGGCCACCGCCGCCACCGGCGCCGGCGCGCCGCTGGGCGCGGCGCTGCTGCGCCAGCAAGCTGCGGCCGAGGGCCGTGCCGGTTTCCTCGCAGGCCCTGAGGGTGGCGGGGTCGGGGCTGAACTTCACCTTGATCGGCTCGAAGGCGAAGCGGAAGCCACCATCCCGCAGCTTGCTCTCCAGCAGATCGAGCGCCTCACCGCTCCAGCCGAAGCTGCCGAACACCCCCACCGGCTTGGCGCGGTCGCCCTCCGCCAGCAGCGTGCCCAGGGCCGAAACGATCGGGGTGGGCGCATGGCCACCGAGGGTGGGGGAGCCGATCAACACCGCGTCGCAAGCGCGGATCGCCTCGAGCAGCCGCTCCGGCGGAGTGAATTCGCAATTGATGCTCTCCACGCGCACGCCGGTGCGCGCCACGCCCTGGGCGATCGCATCGGCGATCGCGGCGGTGTTGCCATAGGCGCTGGCAAACAGCAGCGCCACCGAGAGGCGGGCGCGATCCAGGGCTTCACCCCAGCGGCGGTAGTCGGCCAGAAGGCTGCGCCAGCTCTCGGCGATCGCCGGGCCGTGACCGGGAGCGATCGTGCGGATCGGCAGCTCATCGAGGCGATTCACCACCGCCTCCACCTGCCGCGCCATCGGCGCCATCAGGCAGTCGTAGAAGTAGCGGCGGTCCTCCTCGCTGCTGCTGCGGCCGGTTTCAGCCCAGGCCTCGCTGCAGAGGTGGGCCGCAAAGAACTTGCCGCTCATCAGCAGGCCGGTGCGCTCCTCAAAGGCGAGCAGGGCATCGGGCCAGCGCGGCGTGGGGGTCGCCAGCAGGCTGAGGCTGTAGCCATCGGCGCGGGCGAGGCGCTCCTCGCCGCGCACCACCGTGATCGGTGGCAGCGGCGGCAGGGGCTGATCCGGTTCGGGAGCGGCGGCAGCAGGCGCGCCGGGGGGCTGCGGCCGCCGCTGCTGCCAGAGGTCACGCAGCAGCTGGGCGGCCGGATTCGAGGCGACCAGGCTCATCCGGCTCCAGCGGCGGGCGAGGGCCTGCAGCAGGGCCACGCGGTTGGGGTTGACGTGGCCCACCACCACCTGCAGCGGCCGGTCCGCCGGCACCAAGGCCACCAGCTGGGCCAGGAAGGGCTCGGCGAAGGAGGCGCCGGGCGGGTGCACCAGCAGGGCCGCATCAGCTGCGGCATCAGCTGCGGCATCGATGGAGCCCAGGAACAGGAAGCTGTTGGCGCTGGTGCCGCGCTCCAGGCCGTATTCCAGCTCGAAGCGCAGACGGCGAGGGCTGAGGCAGCGCAGGCAGAGCAGGCCGGGCTCCAGGGGCAGCTGGATCACGCGCCGCTGGGAGGAATCAGCGGCGGAAGCGCTGGCGGAAGCGCTGTCAGACGCGGCAGTGCTGGTGGCATCCATCAGTAGTGGTTCCCAACCTTGCGGTGATGCACGGCGGTGGAGGCCTCCGTGTCGGAGACGTTGCCCTGTTCCACCTCGGCGTAGATGATCCAGTGATCGGGCCCCTCCAGCCGCTGCACCACGCGGCAACCGAGGAAGGCCAGGGCGTCGCCGAGCACGGGGCCACCGGCGGCGACGCCCTCGAGGGTGTTGATGCCGGCGAAGCGATCGGCGCCGGGCGGAAAGCGGCGCAGGAAGTGGCGCAGCAGCGGCTGATGGTTGTCCTCGCGCAGGATGTTGAGCACAAAGCGATCGCCCACCTGCATCAGCGCCTCGATGGCCCGGTCCTTGGCGACGGCCACGCTGATGCCGGGTGGATCGAAGCTGGCCTGGCTGACCCAGCTGGCCACCATCGCCGAGGCGCGCTCCTCTTGGCGGGCCGTCACGACATACAAGCCACCGGAGAGGCGGCCGAGCGCCTTGTCGAGGTCGCCATCGAGCGACTTCATCGCCGCGATCGCCTTGGCGCGGGTGAGCAGCTGGCCGAGGTCGGTGCCGGCCTCCTCACAGCGCTGGTAGTCGTTGCCATCGGGCGCCTGGCGGACGCGCAACGGCTCAAACGCCTCCTTCTGGCCGAGGCTGCGCAGCTGGGAGGCCACCGTGTCGATCGGCTCATCGTTACCGCCGTAGGCGTCGTAGACGGCGACCCACTGCTTGGGATTGAGGGCCGCCAGCAGGGTGCCGATCGAGGCCTGCAGATCGGCATCGGCCCGGGCGGGCCAGGTGGGCACCACCACGGCGCTGGCCTCGCCGATCAGGGCGCTGAGCTCCTGCGGATCGGTGGCGCGAAGATCCACGAGCTGCACCTGGGCCTCGGACTTGCCGATGCCACGGGCGATGGCCTGGCTGAGGCGATCGCAGAAGCCGTACTGGCTCACGTAGCAGACGGCGGCATAGGCCTCGCCCTTGCTGCGGCCTTCGCTCCAGTCGCGGTAGTCGTCGAGCCAGAGGCCGAGGTGATGGCGCAGCAGCGGACCATGCCCCACGGCGACGGTGTTGATCGCCGGCAGCGCATCCATGCGCTTCATCGCCTGCAGCACGCTGCGGGCGTTGGGGCCCATCAGGCAGTCGTAGTAGAAGCGGAAGTCCGGGGCGATGGCGCCGGGATCGACGTCGAAGACGTCGTCGGAGCAGTAGTGCAGGCCGAAGGCATCGCAGGTGTAGAGGATGCCGGTGCCATGGTCGAACGAGAAGATCGTGTCCGGCCAGTGCAGGTTGGGGGCGCTGAGGAACTCGAAGCGATGGGCCACGCCGCTGGCGGGGTTGACGCCCAGATCCAGTTCATCGCCGCTCTTGACAGCCCGGCTGCGGAAGGGGCGGTGCACCTGGTTCTCCAGGAACTGGATCGCCACCTTGGAGGCCACGATCTCGATCTCGGGGTTGAGGTCGAGCAGGTGACCGATCAGGCCGGAGTGGTCCGGCTCGGTATGGCTCACGATCAGGTGATCGATGGCGGCGGGATCGATCTGCCCCTGCAGCAGCGGCAGCCAGGTGTCCGCGAACTTGAGATGGCTGCTGTCGATCAGGGCGGTGCGCGCACCACGCACCAGAAAGCTGTTGTAGGTGGTGCCGTTGCGCAGGCCGAACTCGATGTCGAAGCGGCTGCGGTCCCAGTCGAGCGAGCGGATCGTGGTGGTGTCGGCGGCGATCGGCTCGCACTGCAGCGACAGGCGGGCGGCGACGGTCGTGGCGACAGTGGTGGCGGCCATGATCCCAGCGCGGCGTGTCCCTCTGGACTGTAGGCAGGGCCAGCCCCTGGCTGGTCGCGGCCAGCTGAATAGGGCATAGGGCATAGGGCATAGGGCATAGGGCATAGACGAAACCATTTGCAGATCCGACCCCAGGCCATAGGCAGTTCGCGCCGAAATGCGATAAAAACGGCTCCTCATGAGGTGTGAGCGTGGCAACAGCGGTCCGAGCCTTCCGATATCTGGGCCCGGTACTGGTTGCTGTGGCAGCAGCACCGGCGTTCGCCCAGGCGCCCGGTGCGCTCAGCCCAGGGCCGCTGCTGCAGGAGGGCCTGCGCACACCGCCGCTCACCCCTGAAGAACCGTTCAGGCCCCCCGCCCAGCAAGGGGAGCCGCTGCCAAGCGAAACGCAGCGCCCGGAAGTGAACCTGGAGGCCCCCGCGGACTGGGATGGCTCGATCCGGATCCGCGGGATCACGGATCTGGGCTTCCCGGAAGCGAAGCTGCCGCGGGTGTTCCGGCAGATGCGCAGCGAACTGCTAGGCGAGCTGACCCGCCTGCGGGACGACAACCAGCTCACCAAGGGCAACCTCTACGCACTGACCGAGACCAGAACCAAACAGCTGCGGGCGCTCGGCTACCTCACCAGCCTGGTGCTGGTGGTGCCTGTCACCGCGCCGCGCCCGGATGCGCCGACACCGGCGGAGACCGTGGTGATCGTGGCCAGCTACATCGGCAGGGTGGAGCCGGTGAGGCTGAAGGGCGGCACCGGCCTCACGGCCCATGTGCTGAAGATGCTGCAGCCGGTGGTGGGCGGCAACAGCCCGAAGGCGGTGTTCAACGTCAAGGAGCTGGATCGCCAGGTGCGGCTGATCAACAACTTCGGCAGCGTGCGGGTGGGCTGGTACCTCAAGCCGGGCACCCGCCTGGGGGAATCGATCCTGTTCCCCGAGTTCAAGGCAACGCCGACGCGGGCGAGCCTGCTGATGGACAACAACGTGCCGCTTCCCCTCGGCACCTGGCGCCTGGGGCTCTCGGCGCAGGGCTACATCCCCGGCAGCCAGCCCGTGAAGCTGGTCGCGCGCGGCGACAACGCCTTCTCGGTGCCAGGCGGCTTCGTGTTCGGCACAGCGCAGGCCACCACGCCGATCGGCAACCAGGGCTGGACAGCCGAGGTGCTGTGGGCCACCACCTCGACTAGCTCCAAGGATCTGGCCAGCGGGCCGGCCACGGTTGAAACGGGTGGCATCTCCAACTACTACACAGTGGGACTGAATTACCCCCTGCTGGCCCGAGACAATGGACTTCTGACCATCGGCCTGAAAGGCACGATCCAGAACAGCACGAACGACCTCTATCTCAACGATCAGCGCGCCTTCGACCTCAACACCGATCGCATCCGAGCCGTTCGACTCAGCCTCGATGGCTACACCTACGACTGGAAAAAGTACGCACGCAGCTGGTCGAGGCTGACCCAGCTAAACTTCGTGCTGAGCCAGGGATTTGCTGGCCTCGACAGCAACCTCGACCCGGGCGAAGTTCTATCCAACATCTACAGCCAACCCAACTTCACCACAGCCCGCCTCTACCTCACCCACCAACAACTGATCAGCGGCAAGCCGGAGAATGGCACCATTCTCTCGCTGATCGGCACAGGCCAGGCCAGCCGCACGCCGCTCCCAGTCCCTGAGCAATTCGTGTATGGCGGCCCGGTGATCGGCCGTGGCTTCAACAGCGCCTACATCCTTGGCGACCAGGGCTGGGCCGGCTCCCTGGAGCTCGGACAGCGGATGATCTTCGTGAAACCCGGCACGCCCGGCAAACCTGATCGCCAAACCAGCTTCTGGCCCTTCTTCTGGTACGACTACGGCTTCACCAGCAATCGCAACAACGCCCTTCCCAACCAGAGCGCCAGCACCTATGGCATCGGCGCCCGCGGCAGCCTGAACAACGAACGCACGAGCTTCGAGCTCGGCTGGGGCATTCCCTCCAACAACAGCTTGCAGCCGAACAGAACCGGCCCGAGCAACAGCATTCTCTACTTCCGGATCAGCCACGGCTTCTAGGCCAGGACCCATCCGCCACAGGCGCGACTGCGCCAAGGCGAGAGACGTGCGGGTTTGCAGCAAGACACCGGCCAGACCTGGCATCTGAGCCGCTTTCCTCCTAACCTGGCAGAACGCTGCATATAGACCAATGGCGGTCTCCGACGTCCTCCGTCAGATTCTCGCCGCAGGCAAGACCCCGCTGCGTCTGTCGCTGCTGGTAAGCCTGGTGCCGAGTTCAGCCCTGGCGCTACCAGCGGGCCTGGTGGTGCAGGGCGGCAGCATCGCCATCAGCCAGCCGGATGGCTCCACCCTGGTGATTCAGCAGGGAACCGATCGCGCAGCCGGCGACTGGAATTCGTTCAATATCGGCGCTGGTGAACGGGTCACGATTCAGCAGCCCGATGCCAGCAGCCTGATGCTGGCGCGGGTCACCGGTGGCGTTGGCACGGAGATCTTCGGCCAACTGAATGCCAACGGCGGCCTGCTGCTGGTGAATCCCAGCGGCGTACTGATCGGCCCCGGCGGCATGATCAACACAGCCAGCTTCTCAGCCAGCACCCTGAATGTGGACCCGAGCCGGTTCATGCAGGGCGGTCCGATCCAGCTGCAGGCCCAGCCTGGCGCCCCGAGCGATGCAAGCGTGATCAACCGCGGCACGATTGCGGTGGCGGATGCGGGGCTGGTGGCCCTGCTGGCGCCGAAGGTGCAGAACGAAGGCGTGATCACGGCCCGGCTCGGCACGATTCAACTGGCCTCCGGCACCGCCGCCACCCTGGATCTGAGCGACCAGGGCCTGATGAATGTGGTGCTCGACCCGGGCGTGAGCGGCTCGGTGCTCAACCAGGGCCAGCTGCGGGCGCAGTATGTGCGCATCGGCGGCAGTGAGGCCCAGGCGCTGGTGGCGGCAGCCGTGAACCTCGATGGCCTGATCGAAGCGAAGGGTGCAGGCGATGCGGCGGGATCAGTCACGGTGGCGACCGGCGGCGATCTGCAGGTGAACGGCGTGATCGATGCCAATGGTGGCGCCACGGCCAATGGCGGCACCGTGAAGCTGCTGGCGGATCGCGTGGCCCTGCTGGATAACGCCGTGGTGCGGGCCAGCGGTGGCACCGGTGGCGGCGAGGTGCTGATCGGCGGCAACTACCTGGGCCAGGGCCCCGAACCGAACGCCAAGGTGGCCGTGCTGACCCCCGGCGCACAGGTGGAAGCCGATGCCCTCGATCAGGGCAACGGCGGCCGCGTGATTCTGTGGAGCGACGACTACACCGGCTTCTACGGCAAGATCTCGGCGCGTGGCGGCGCCAATGGCGGCAATGGCGGCTTCGTGGAAACATCTTCGAAAGCCAATCTCCAGGCCATGGGCCAGGTGAAAGTCACAGCACCGCAGGGGCTGGGTGGTACCTGGCTGCTCGATCCCGCCGATGTCGATATTCAAGCCAACCCTGATTTGGATGTAACGTTTACAAACGGCGTCTACACGCCCGATAGCGGCGCCGCCGTGTCAATCATCGACGCCGACTTTTTACTGCAAGAGCTATACGACGGCGCCAACATCACGATCACCACAACAAACGCGGGCACCGATGGTGGCGGCAACGGCAATATCAAGTCCTCAGTGGCACTGAACTATAGCGCCGTAAGCAAAACCACAAACCCCAACCCGGTTGCCGGCGCGTCGCTCACCCTCGACGCAGCCGGCAACATCCTCTTCAGCCTGGGCAGCGATCTACCGAACGTTGACGTAGAAGTCATCTCAGCCGCTAACTTTGGCCTGAGCGGAACCGAGCTCAAGGTTGGAAGTTTCAAGCTGGGCAACGTCACAGGCTCCGCTGAATTCACCAATGTTCTGACAACCGTTCTACCAGGAGGGGTTGACATCAAGGCTGATAACGTTGACGTCAAGAGCCTGATCAGGGCGCAGGGAAGCGGCGGCATCAAGATCGAGGCCAACACCGTACTCACCGAGCTGACCTTTTCACAAGCTGCGGAAATTCAATCAGCAGCTGGTATAGCCATCAAAGCGCCAACCATTTCGTTGCTTGACAAAAGTGCTGGAGCAGGCACAGAGCTTAAGCTAACGGCAACAGGCGGCGACATCTCAATCGAAGCGAGCACGGGCGTGATTACCGATGGCTCCATTCTGATCACAACAACGAACGCAGTCAACCCCACGGTAGGTGGCGGCAAGATCACCTTCACCGGACCAACCAATTCGAGCACAGGCTCCAGCTCGGATGATTTCCTACTCCTCAATGCAGCAGGCGCGATAACATTCAACAACAACGTCGGCGCCACCACCAAATACAAAGGTATTACGATTACGAATAGCGATGGCGCCTCGTTCAAAGGAACCGTAGCGACCACGGAAGACATCAAGATCACCGACACGAACGACAACAAGGCCGTCACATTCGAGCAGAACGTGACAGCCAGGGACCTGATCACATTCAACCAACCCTATAGCGTCAACCTGACTGGCACAACCAACACCTTCACCTTGGGAGTTGATTTCCTCAACGCCGGTGGCGGTGTTCAGCTCGGCAACGGCGGCGACACCTTCAACTTCAACGGCGGCCTCGCCTTCGCTGGCAATCCAGCCGTGACACTGGGTGGCACCCTCAATGTGGGCACCGGTGCGATGAATTTCGGCAGTGGCGCCCTGACCCTGGCGGCCGATACAACCGTCAAAACGACTAATGCCAACATCACATTTGGCAGCACTATTAGCGATGGCCCCAATAACTTCACGCTGACGCTCGATGCAGGCACTGGAGTCATCAGCGGCACGGCTGCAAATGGTGCCGGCGCCGTCTCAATCGCCAAGCTTAAGGTTGATGACGCCGCCAGCGTAAGCTTCGCAGGCAATGTGGATCTCAGCGACACGTTAGTTACCGCCAACAAGACTTACACCGTGACCCTGACGGGCGCGGCAAACAGCTTCGCCAATCAGGTTGATTTCCTGAATACCGGCACAGTCCAACTCGGCGATGGCAGCGCAGACAACTTCTCCTTTGCTGGCGGATTGCTATTCACAGGCAATTCGCCATTAAAACTAGCCGGCAACATCAAGGCCACAAACAATCTGATTAACTTTGGCAATGGCGGCGTCACCCTGCTTGCCAGCAGCACAGTCGACACAACCAATGGGGTGGCAGGTGCTGCTGGTGGGTCCATCACCTTCGGGGGCACGATCAATGCCACGAACGCCCAGGTGGACAACCTGACCGTAACCGCCGGCACCAATGGGGCCAGCAACGTGAACTTCACAAACACGGTGGGCGCCACCACCGCGCTCGGGGCCCTGACGGTGAATAGCAGTGGCAAAACCACGTTCAACAACACGGTCACCGCCGCGAACGTGACCACTGATGCGCCTGGCACTGCCGTTCTCAACGCCAACATCACCGCCCTCGGTACGAACAATGCCGCCAATACCTTCGTCAAGATTCAGGAGATCGGTGGCATCACGCTTGGCACAAACCTCACGATTGATACAACAGCCTTCGGCGGCGATGTGATTCTTGGCACAGCCGGTGCCAGCGTGGTGGATTCCGATCAGACCGCCGGCAACAGTAACTTCCGCACGCTCACGATCAAAACAACCGATGCTTCCGCAACCAACCCTCCGAACAAGGCCAATGTGACCATCGGCGCCGCCCTCGGCACCAATGCGAACAAAGACCTCGGCGCGGTTGATGTTCAGGCCGCAGGCATCACCACCTTCGCTGGCAGCATCAAAGCCAAGAGCCTGACCACCGACCAACCTGGCAGCGCAGTGCTCAGCGGCGCCAAGATCGAAGCCACCGATAACGCCGGCGTTGGCGTGCAGATTGCTGAAGATACACTCACAATCGGCAACAACCTGGAGATCGTATCCGAAGGCCCGGTGAGCCTGACCACCGCCGGCCCAAATGCCAAGATCAACTCAGACACGGGCAATAAGAATCTAAAGATCACGGCCAATAACAACAACAACGTTCTTATCAATGGCGCCGTTGGCAATAACGTCGCCCTGGGCAAGATCGAGATCCTCACGGCGGGTCTCACCGCATTTGCCTCCACCGTCAACGCGGTGAGCCTGGAAACCGATGCCAATGGCACCGCATCGCTGGCAGGGAACATCACGGCAACCGGTGTGGACGGCGTCAAGATCCAGGAAAACGGCGGCATCACCCTCAAGACCAACCTGGAGATCAACACTGAAGCCGCCAACGGTGATGTGATCCTCGGCAGCGGCGGTGTTGTGGATTCCGATCAGACCGCCGGCAGCAGCAACGAACGCAGCCTCACGATCAAGGCCAACAACGCGGGGGTTGGCCGGCAAGCGGCCGTCACCGTCACCACCCTGGGCACCAATCTGAACAAGGCCCTCGGCGCCGTCAACATTGCCGCCGGCGGTGCCACCACGTTCAGCGGTGCCGTCAAGGCCAAGAGCGTGCTCACCGATGCCCCAGGTACCGCTGTTCTCAATGGCAACATCACCACAACGGCGCTGGCACCGAACGACAACTTCGTCAAGATTCAGGAAGTTGGCGGTATCACTCTCGGCACCGACCTCACGATCGACACCACGACCGCCGACGGCAATGTGATTCTCGGCACCGGCGGCGTGGTGGATTCTGATCAGCTGGCTGGCGCCAGCAGACAGCGCAATCTCACGATCAACGCCAACGGCCCGCAGATCAACAATGCCGATGTCACCATCGGCGCCGCCCTCGGCACCAATCTCAACAAAGACCTTGGCGTGGTCTTGATCAATGCCTCAGGGCAAACAAAGTTCGAGAGCGATCTCAAGATCAAGGACCTGGTCACAGACCAGCCCGGCACGGCGGTGATCAACAGCAGCACCATCACCGAAACCGACCCAGCCAATGACGGTGTGAAGATCCAGGAAAACACCATCACCATCGGCAATGTCAACGGCCTGACGGTCAACGCGCAGGGCCCCGTCACCTTCAACACCTTGGGGGCCTCCGGACAGATCAACTCCGCTGCGGGCAACAAGCGATCGCTCACCATCACCACCGCCAACAACAACGCCGTCACCTTCAACGGCGCCGTTGGTCCAGGCGGCGAGCTGGGTGCCATCACGGTGAATACCGCTGGCCTCACCACCTTTGCCTCCACCGTTCAGGCGGTCAGCCTGCTAACCGATGCACCTGGCACCGCCTCACTGGCGGGCAACATCGTGACCTCTGGGGTCGATGGTGTCAAGATCCTTGAGCAGAACGGCATCCTCCTCAAGGGCAACGTGCTGATCGATACCACAGCCGTCGACGGTGATGTGATCATTGGCACCGCTGGCCCTAACAGCGTGGTGGATTCCGATCAGACCGCCGGCAACAGCAACGAACGCAATCTCAAGATCTTTGCCAATGGTGCACCGGTCCGGAATGCCACGGTGACCATCGGTGCAGCCCTTGGCACCACTGCCAACAAACAGCTCGGCATCGTGGAGATCAATACCAGCGGTGCCACCACCTTCAGCGCTGCCGTGAAGGCCAAGAGCGTGACCACCGATCAACCTGGCTCCGCCGTGCTCAATGGGCCCAGCATCGAAGCCACGGATCCAAATGGTGCCGGGGTGCAGATCCGCGAACAGACGATCACGCTGGGCAGCAACCTGGCGATCACCTCCCAGGGCCCCGTGACGCTCAGCAGCACCGGCGGCACGATCGACTCGGACACCGCCAACAACAAACGCACCCTCACGATCACTTCCCCCAACAACAAGGACGTGACACTGGATGCCGCAATCGGCGGCACCAATGAGCTCGGCGCCATCACGGTGAACACCGGCGGCCTGACTGCGTTCAACTCCTCAGTGCGGGCGGTGAGCGTGGAAACCGATCAGCCCGGCACCGCCAGCCTGGCCGGCAACATCACCGCCAGTGGCCCGGCTGGTGTCAAGATCCAGGAAAACCAGGCTCAGGCCGTCACCCTGAATGGCCCTGTCGTCATCACAACCACCGATGCCCAGGCCAATGTTCAGTTTGATGGCGGCGTGAATTCCAAGGCGGGCCTGTTCAACAACCTCACGGTGAACTCCCTTGGCAACATCACCTTCAAGGGCGAGCTGGGGAACACCAACTCTCTCGGCAACCTCACACTGAAAACCACCGGAGCCAACAAGGACATCCAGATCGATGGCAACACCAAGGCCAATAACGTGACCCTGACGGCGACCGATGAGCTTCTGATTCACGGCGACATCATCAGCCCGGGCTTTGGCAACCCCGCTGCCACCAATGGCTTCCAGACCTACACCGGCAATCTCAAGATCAGCAATAACGTTCTGTTTGAAGGCAATATCGGCGTTCTGAACGGCGTCGATTACACCATTGGCTCCGTCCCGAATTACAACGGCAGCAACTTCACCTGGACCTACAAATACAATCCGCGGCCAACTCCTCCGCCTCCAACTCCGCCAACCCCTCCGACCCCGACTCCCGAGCCCACTCCCGAGCCCACGCCAGCCGCGCCCCAGCAGGCTGAAGCTCCACAGGCTCCAGCTCCACAGGCCACGCAGACAACCGTAGTGCCGGATGTAGCAGGCAATCTGCTGCAATATCAGCTGAGCGAAAACAAGGAAGTAGCTGGATCCACGACTACTCCCCCAGACGGCAGCAACAGTGGCGGCAGCGGCGGCGATTCTTCCACTTCAAGCTCTAGCACTACCAAGGACTCCAAGGGGGCTGCTGCGAAAACACAGGATGATCCAGGCGGTAAGGTCGACAATCAGACGGTCGACAACAAGGTCTGCAAAAATCCTGATGGCTGCTCAAGCGAAACAGCCCAGGCGACCGGGACCACGCCATAGCCACAGCTGCCATGACCGCACCGCAGCCAGCCCTGCCCTTCAATCGCGAAGGCCTGCGCTGGCTGGCCGATCAGCAGCTGCTGCGGCCGGCGCTACGGGCTGAGCTGTTGCAGGCCACCCTGGCTGCGGTGCCCCTCAGCGCCGACGAGCAGATCCAGGCCCTCCAGGCCTTCGCTCAGCAGCAGGGGCTCAGCGATGCGGCAGCCCTGGAGGTGTACCGCACCAGGCATCTGCTCAGCCCCGCCGCCCTGCGCCAGCTGGCCGAGCAACCCCTGCGCCTGCAGCGCCACTGCGCCGCCGTGTTCGCCCCCAAGGCCGAAGCCCGGTTCCTGGATCGCAAGGGCAGCCTCGATCGGGTTGTCTACAGCCTGCTGCGCCTGTCCGAACCGGGCCTGGCCCGCGAGCTCTATCTACGCATCGCCGATGGCGAGGCCGATTTCGCCGACCTGGCCCAGCGCTACAGCCAGGGCCCCGAACAGCAGACCCGCGGCATCGTCGGCCCCGTGCCGATTGAACAGGCCCACCCGGAGCTGGTGCGACGACTGCGCAGCCACCCACCGGGACGCCTGCTCGAACCCTTCAGGATCGATTCCTGGTGGCTGGTGCTGCGCGTGGAGAGCATCACCCCGGCCAACTTCGATGACCGCACCCGCGATGCCATGACCCGCGAACTGTTCGACGACTGGCTGGAGCAGGAGCTGGAGCAGCGCCTGGCCGCCCTCGCCCCGGAGCTGGCACCTTGACCAACCCCAGCGGCCATCCCCAGCTGCAGCAGCACCCGGCCATCGCCGCCCTGGCGCCGCCGCTGCGGCAGGAGCTGCTGCAGGCGGTGGAGCTGCGCCACTACGCCATCGGGCAGTCGCTCAGCCTCGCGCAACAGCTCTCCTCGGAGCTGCTGCTGATCCTGGAGGGCACGGCACGGCTGCTCGGGCGCGACGCCGGCCGCTGGATCACCCTGGAGCGGCTCGGCCCGGGCCAGTGGGTGGGCCTGGCCTCGCTGCTGCGCGCCGGCCCCTGCGAGGAGGTGGCCGCCGCCGAACCGCTGCTGGCGGCCGCCATCCCCGATGCCCTGGCCCTGCGGCTGATCGCCGATTCCGGGTTCTACGCCAGCGCCTGCTGCCAGCCGTTCACCGCCGAGGTGGCGGCCCTGCTCAGCCAGCTGCAAGGGCAGCAGGCCAGCACCGGCGAGGGGCTGCGCCAGGCGCTCCAGGCCGCCGTAGGCCAGGTGAAGCTGGTGCCCGGTGATCCGGCCACACTGCCGGCTGATCTGCATCTCTACGCGGCCAGCTGCAATCTGGAGCGGCACGCCTACGGCGCCCGCCTCGACCACCACGCCGGCCGGCCGGTCAGCCGGCCGCCACTGCCGCCGCGGCTGCTGGCCCTGCCGGCGGGGCTGCTCACCCCCCCGGCCCCGGCGGCAGCCGCAAGCCAGGCCGCGCTGGAAGCCCCGCCGGCCCGGCCCGCCGGCGCACCGTTGGCCACCAGCCTCGATCTGGGCCGGGAGGAAGCCGGCCGCCGCCGCTTCCGGCTGATCCGGGGCGAGGGCCCGCTCGAGGAGACCCTCGCCTGCTTCCAGATGCTGGCCGCCGAGCTGGAGCTGCCCTTCCGCCGCGACAGCATCGAGAAGATCCTGCGCGATGTGCAGCGCCGCGGCCAGACGCCGGACCTGCAGCTCTGCGGCAACCTCGCGGCCATGCTCGGCCTGCACGTGAGCGGCGCCACCATCCCCGCCGCCATGGGCACCCGCCTGCAGGTGCCGGCGCTGCTGCCCTGGCAGGGGGGCTTCGCCCTGCTGCGGGCCAGCAACGCCGCCGGCCTGGTGATCGCCTCCCCCCGCGATGGCGAGGTGCGACTCAGGCCGGCGGAGCTGGCGGAAGCCTTCCCCGAGGGCATTCAGCTGCTGATGCTGGAGCGCTCCGCCCAGACCCCCGAGCAGCGCTTCGGGCCGGCCTGGTTCTTCCCCGCCCTGAAGCGCTACCGCGGCATCCTGCTGCAGGTGCTGGTGGCCTCGTTCGTGGTGCAGCTGTTCGGCCTGACCGGACCGCTGCTGATCCAGGTGATCATCGACAAGGTGATCAGCCAGCGCAGCCTCGACACCCTGCAGGTGCTCGGCGTCGCCCTGGTGGTGGTGACCCTGCTGGAAGGGGTGCTCGGGGCGCTGCGCACCTTCCTGTTCACCGAAACCAGCAACCGCATCGACATGCGGCTCGGCGCCGAGGTGATCGATCACCTGCTGCGGCTGCCGCTCAACTACTTCGATCGCCGGCCGGTGGGCGAACTCGGCTCCCGCATCGGCGAGCTGGAGAAGATCCGCAACTTCCTCACCGGCCAGGCCCTCAGCACCGTGCTCGATGCGGCGCTCTCGGTGGTGTACATCGCCGTGATGGTGGCCTACAGCTGGCTGCTCACCCTGGTGGCCCTGGCGGTGCTGCCGATCCAGGTGGGGCTGACGCTGCTGGGGGCGCCGCTGTTCCGGCGCCAGTTCCGCGACGCGGCCCAGGAGAACGCCCGCACCCAGAGCCATCTGGTGGAGGTGCTCACCGGGATTCAGACGGTGAAGGCCCAGAACATCGAGATGATCAGCCGCTGGAAATGGCAGGACTTCTACGCCCGCTACATCTCCCGCACCTTCGAGAAGACGATCACCGGCACCGCCATCAATGAAACCAGTCAGGTGCTGCAGAAGCTCTCGCAGCTGCTGGTGCTCTGGGTGGGCGCCACCCAGGTGCTCAGCGGCGATCTCACCCTCGGCCAGCTGATCGCCTTCCGGATCATCGCCGGCTATGTGACCCAGCCGCTGCTGCGCCTCTCCAACATCTGGCAAAACATCCAGGAGCTGAAGGTGTCGTTCGAGCGCCTGGCCGATGTGGTGGATACCCCAGAGGAATCGGACGACCACGACAAACGCAAGATCCCCCTGCCGCCGATCGAGGGGGATGTGCGCTTCGAGCAGGTGAGCTTCAGCTTCAGCCCCACCGCCCCGCCGGTGCTACACGACGTGAGCCTGCACGTGCCCAGCGGCACCTTCGTGGGCGTGGTGGGCCAGAGCGGCAGCGGCAAGAGCACCCTCACCAAGATGCTCTCGCGCCTCTATGCACCCAGCCAGGGCCGCATCGTCATCGACGACTACGACATCGCCAAGGTGGAGCTCTATTCGCTGAGGCGCCAGATCGGCATCGTGCCCCAGGAGCCGCTGCTGTTCAGCGGCAGCATCGCCGACAACATCGCCCTCGGCGATCCCGATGCCGGTAGCGACGCGATCGTGGCCGCCGCCAGGCTGGCCTGCGCCCATGACTTCATCATGGCGATGCCCTCCGGCTACAGCAGCGATGTGGGTGAGCGCGGCGCCGGTCTCTCCGGCGGTCAGCGCCAGCGCATCGCCCTGGCCCGCACCCTGCTGCTGCAGCCGCGTCTGCTGGTGCTCGATGAGGCCACCAGCGCCCTCGACTACGACACCGAACGACGCGTCTGCGACAACCTGCGCGACAACCTCAACCACTGCACGGTCTTCTTCATCACGCACCGCCTCTCGACGATCCGCCGCGCCGATCTGATCGTGATGATGCATCAGGGCGCCATCGTCGAAACCGGCAGTCACGATGAGCTCATGGCTCTTCGGGGTCGCTACTACGCCCTCTACCGCCAGCAGGAGTCCAGCTGATGCGCCCGCTTCTCTCGCCGGCACGCTGGTTCCGCGGCGCCCAGAACCTGCTCGAGCGCAGCGTTGCCTCCAGCCAGCAGGACGTGGTGCTGCAGCAATCGCACACCTGGGTGCGCTCGGTGACCTGGGTGCTGGTGGGCGCCAGCGGCTTCGCGGTGCTGTGGCTGAGCGTGGCGCAGACCGATGAGGTGGTGAGCGCCCCCGGCAAGCTGGAGCCGATCGGCGATGTGAGCGTGGTGCAGATGCCCCAGGGCGGCGTTCTGCAACAGATGCTGGTGAAGGAGGGGGAGCGGGTGCGCAGGGGGCAGGTGCTGCTGCGGCTCGACAGCGAGGCCAGCCGTGATCGTGAGAAGGGCCTGCGCCAGACGATCAACGCCAAGACCCAGGAGCTGACGCTCAAGACCCAGGAGATGGGCCGCTTCCTGGAGGGCAACAGCGCCGAGCAACAGCTGGCGCGCCTCAACCTCAACATCGACACCAACCTGCTCCAGCGCCTGCAGAAGCTGCAGCGCACCGGGGCGGTGTCGGAAGTGCAGGTGCTGTCGCAGCGCAGCCGCGTCAATGAAGCCGAGGCCAAGCTGGCCACCCTCCAGGCCGATCGCCTGCGCCAGAGCGCTCTCTTCAATCAACAAATCCAGGCGCTCAACGGCGACCTCGCCGATCTGCGCAGTCGCCTCACCGAATCACGGGTCAGCAACCGCTATCAGCTGATCCGCTCGCCGGTGAACGGCGTGGTGTTCGATCTCAAGCCCACCGGCCCCGGCTTCGTGGGGCAGGGCAGCGAACCGCTGATGCAGATCGTGCCCTTCAACGCGCTCAAGGCCACGGTGGATGTCGACAGCAGCAAGATCGGCTTCGTGCGCACCGGCCAGCGCGTGGAGCTGAGCATCGATTCGTTCCCCGCCAGTGATTTCGGCGTGGTGGCGGGCCGGATCCAGCGGATCGGCTCCGATGCCCTGCCCCCCGACCAGCTCAGGCAGACCTATCGCTTCCCGGTTGAGGTGCGGCTGGACAACCAGCAACTGCGGCTGAGCAGCGGCCAGGCTCTGCCGCTGCAGGTGGGCATGTCGCTGACGGCCAACATCAAGCTGCGCAAGGTGACCTATCTGCAGCTGCTGCTCAGCACCTTCAGGGACAAGACCGAGTCGCTGCGCAAGATCTGAGCCGCACCACCAGCCTCAGCCCAGGTCCGCCAGACGACGGCGGGCCAGGGCGGCCTGGGCCTCGGCCTCGGCCAGATTGGCCCTGCACTCGGCCACCACCTCCGGCGGTGCCTTGCCCGCAAAGTTGGGGTTGGCGAGGCGGCCGGAGAGGCCCTTGATCTCCTTGTCGGCCTTGGCGATGTCCTTCTCCAGGCGGCCGCGCAGGGCCTCGAGATCCACCAGGCCCTCGATCGGCAGCAGCACCTGCAGCTCACCGCTCACGCCGGCCAGGGCCCTGGTGGCCGGGCTGGCCTCGGCGGCGGCCGGATCCAGCACCTCGACCCGCTCGGCGCGGGTGAGGGCGGTGATGTCGGCCGTGGCGGCCGTGAGCACCGCCGCCAGGGCGGCGCGGCCGCTCACGAAGCGCACCGGCACGGTCTGGCTGGGCTTGAGGCCAGCCACGGCGCGCAGGTTGCGCACCACACGGATCGCCTCGATCAGCTCGGCGAACGACGCCTCCAGCTCGTCGTCGAGGGCGGCAACGTCGAGCGATGGCCAGGGCTGCAGGGCCAGATAGGTCTCCTCGGGCTGCGCCGTCAGGCCATGCCACAGCTCCTCGCTCAGGTGCGGCATCAACGGGTGCAGCATCACCAGCAGCTCGCTCAGCACCTTGGCCAGCACCTGGCGGGCCGTGCGCTGATCAGCCAGGGCTGCGGTGCGGGCCTCGCCCTCGAGATCGGGGCTCACCTGCAGGCGCCGCTTGATCAGCTCCACGTACCAGTCGCACACCTCGTTCCAGGCGAACTCATAGAGGCCCTTGGCGGCTTCGCCGAGCCCGTAGTTGCCGTAGCGCTCGGCGGTGTCGCGGTTCACCCGCGCCAGACGCGACAGGATCCAGCGATCGGCCAGCTGCAGCGCCGCGGGATCGGGCTCCCCCAGGGAAGCGGGCGTTTCGCCGCCAAGGTTCATCAGGGCGAAGCGGGTGACGTTCCAGAGCTTGTTGGCGAAGTTGCGCGAGGCCTCCACCGTGGCGGAGGTGTCGGATTTGCGGTCGTAGTCGAGGCGGATGTCCTGGCCAGCGCCGGCCACCTCACGCACCAGGGCGAAGCGCAGGGCATCGGCGCCGTAGCGCTCGATCAGCAGCAGCGGGTCGATGCCATTGCCCGCCGATTTGCTCATCTTGCGGTTGTTCTCATCCCGCACCAGGCCGTGGATGTACACGTCCCGGAAGGGAATCCAGGCCTGCGATTCAGTGCCGCGGCCGTCCATCAGGGCGCCGGCCATCATCGTCATCCGCGCCACCCAGAAGAAGATGATGTCGAAGCCCGTCACCAGCACGCTGGTGGGATACCAACGGGCCAGATCGGCGGCATCGGCATCGGGCCAGCCGAGGGTGGAGAAGGGCCAGAGGCCGCTGGAGAACCAGGTATCGAGCGCGTCAGGGTCCTGCTCGAGCAGGAGCGGGTGGGCATGGGTGCCGCCGCTGAACTGGGCTTCGGCCTTAGTGCGGGCTTCCGCTTCATCGCGGGCCACCACATAAGGAGTGGTGTCGGTGATCACGCCGCCGGTCTCGCTCACCACGAACCAGGCGGGGATGCGGTGGCCCCACCACAGCTGGCGCGAGATGCACCAGTCGCGGATATCGGTGAGCCAGTCGCGATACACCTTGCTCCAGCGCTCCGGCACGAAGCGGGGATCGGCGTTCTCCAGGGCCTCGCGGCAACGGGCGGCCAGGGGCTCTGTTTTCACGAACCACTGGGTGGAGAGCAGCGGCTCCACCGGCACCTTGCCGCGATCGGAGAAGGGCACGCTGTGGCGGTAGTCCTCCACACGCGCCAAAAAGCCGCCCTCCTCCATCGCCGCCACCACGGCTTTTCGGGCCTCGAAGCGATCCAGGCCCTCGAAGCGGCCGGCGGCTTCGTTCATCGTGCCGTCCTTGGCCATCACCGTGATCAGCGGCAGGTCGTGGCGCTGGCCGATCGCGAAGTCGTTGGGGTCGTGGGCGGGGGTCACCTTCACGCAACCGGTACCGAACTCCGCATCCACGTGGTCGTCGGCCACGATCGGGATCTCGCGGCCCACCAGCGGCAGGGTGAGGGTCTGCCCCACCAGATCGGCGTAGCGGGGATCCTTGGGGTTCACGGCCACGGCGGTGTCGCCGAGCAGGGTTTCGGGGCGGGTGGTGGCCACCTCCAGGTGGGTGCGGCCATCAGCGGCAGGCCCGGCCGTGAGCGGGTAGCGGAAGTGCCAGAGGTGGCCGTCCACCTCCTTCATCTCCACCTCCAGATCGCTCACCGCCGAGCCGGAGGCGGGGCACCAGTTCACCAGGTATTCACCCCGGTAGATCAGGCCCTGCTCATGCAGACGGTTGAAGGCCTCGATCACCGCAGTGCTGCAGCCGGCGTCGAGGGTGAAGCGCTCGCGCCGCCAGTCCACCGAATAACCGAGCCGCCGCAGCTGGCCCACGATCGTGCCGCCGCTCTGGGCCTTCCACTCCCAGGCCTTCTCCAGAAAGGCCTCACGGCCGAGGTCTTCCTTGCGCTTGCCCTCAGCCTTGAGCTGCTTCTCAAGGATCGTCTGCACGGCGATCGAAGCGTGATCGGTGCCGGGGAGGCAGAGCACGTTTTTGCCCTGCAGGCGCTGGAAGCGCACGATCGTGTCGATCAGGGCCGTGTTGAAGGCATGGCCCATGTGCAGGCTGCCGGTCACATTCGGCGGCGGGATCACCACCGCAAACGGCTCGCCGGGAGCGCTGGGATCGGGGTGGAAGGCGCCGCTGGTTTCCCAGGCCTGCTGCCAGCGCGCTTCGGTGCCGACAGGGTCGTAGGTCTTGGGCAGGGCATCGGCCGCGTCAGGGGCTGCAGGAGCGGTCACGGCCTCGGTCACGGCGGCGGAAACAGGCGATCGGGCCATGCTCGCAAAACGGCCGGGGGCAGGGATGATGGGGGCCATCACCAGCGCTGTTGATCCTGGTCCGCCCAGAGCGTCACCGTTGCCCACCGCCGCGCCGGACCGGCCTGACCGTGGTGGGCCTGACCGTGGCCCTGGCCGGCTGCGGCACGCCGCAGCTGCCCGCCGTGGTGTACGTCGCCGTCGGCGCCAACGGCGACCAGACGGTGAACGCCGATCTGCGCGAGGACACGCAGGAGCGGACGGGCCTGCTGGAGGCCGGCTTCCAGCAGCTGCACCCCGGCACCACCTTCCAGCTGGGGCTCTACCCAGGCCAGGACCTGCTGGCGGCGATGCGACGCCGCACCGCCGCCGGCCTGGCGCCAGACCTGCTGTACATCAGCGGCGACATGGCCCAGATCCTGCTGAGCGAAGGGCTGGTGGATCCCTTCCCCACCGATCCGGCCCTGCTCCGGCAGTTCGATCCGGACGTGCTCAAGCGGCTGCGCGACAGCAGCGGCCGCCTGGCGGGCCTGCCGCTGGTGGAGCAGACGCAGCTGGCCTGCTTCAACCGCCGGCAACTGCCGGAAGCGCCGCGCACCCTGGCGGAGCTGCTGGCGGTGAGCGCCTCCGGCCAGGAGGTGGGCCTGTCGATGGATCCGTTCAACCTGCTCTGGAGCGCCGGCAGCCTCGGGGCGATCCCGGCCCTGGAGGGGCTGATCCGACGCCAGCCCCTCAGCGCCGAACAGGAGTACGGGCTGATGCAATGGCTGGCCTGGCTGCAGAACGCCGGTGGCCAGCAGCGGATCACCTTCTTCGGCAACCAGCAGACAACCGATGCGGAGTTCATGGCCGGCCGCCTGGCCTGGATCCCCTGCCGCAGCACGATGCTGCCGCAGATGCGCCGCAGCCTGGGCGGCGATCTGGCCGTGGCGCCCCTGCCCGATGGTCCCGACCATCGCGCCAGCCCGGTCAACCGCCTGCGGGTGCTGGCCCTCGGCCGCCACGGCAGCGCCAGCGGCCGGCGGCGGGCCCTGGCCTTCAGTCGCTACAGCGTGAATCCGCTCACCCAGCGCAGTCTCACCCTCGGCTCCCAGACCTTGCTGCCGGCCAATCGCTTCGTGACGGTGCCCGTGCAGAGCTCCCAGGTGCTACGCACCATGGCCGACGCCGCCGAGGAGGGGCTGCAGGCCAACGCCCTGGTGGCCCTGGTGCATGGCAACGACGACCGCCTGCCGCGCCTGAAGACCCTGCTCACCCAGCTGGTGTTCGGGGAAACCACGCCCACCGCCGCCCGCGCCCAGCTGGAGCGGATCCTGAGCAAGACCCCATGAAGGAGCTACTGCTGGAAGTGCTCGGCTGGCTCGGCTACCTGGAACGGCCGGTGGTGCTGGTGCAGCTGCTGATCTGTGGGCTGCTGATGCTGAGCAGCCGGGTGGGCAAGCGGCGGCGCTGGCTGGGCCGGCACTCGGCCCTGGCCTGCCCGGCCCTGGGGCTGACGCTGCTGATGGTGGCCGGGATCCTGCTGCGCAGCCATGGCCAGCCGGCGGGCCTGGTGGCCCTGCTGGGAGTGCTCTGGCTGGGCTGGACCGGCCTGCAGCTGCTGCATCAGCCCCTGTCGCGGCGGCTGCCGCCGGCGCGGCTGCACCAGCTCGAGAGCCGCCTGCTGCGCCCGGGCTTCCTGCTGATGGCCACCCTGCTGGTGATCAGTGAGTTCGACAGCCTCAGCGATGTGGCGGTGATCGAGCTCGCCCAGGTGCAGGGGGTGACGGTCAGCGTTGGCAAGCTGTTCAACGGCCTGCTGGTGCTCTACCTGGTGCTGGTGGCCTGCGGCCCTCCGGCGGCGGGGCTGGCCTGGCTGCTGCAACGGGCCGTGGGCATGAGCAACGGCAGCCGCAAGGCCAGCGAGCTGATGTTGCGCTACCTGGTGGTGGGCGCGGGGCTGGTGGGGGTGGCCCTGCACCTCGGCCTGAACAGCACCGCCCTGATCGCCGTCGCCGGCGGCCTGTCGGTGGGCCTCGGCTTCGGCATCAAGGAGGTGTTCTCCAACTTCGTGAGCGGCCTGTGGCTGCTGTTCGAGGGCTCGGTGCGGCCCGGTGAGGTGCTGATGATCGACGGCGATCCGTGCGAGGTGCGGCGCCTCGGCCTGCGGGCCACCCTGCTCTGGCGCGACCGCGACAACGCCGAGCTGCTGATCCCGAACCAGACCTTCTTCACCGAAGCCGCCACCACCTACACCGCCTCCGATCGCCTGCGCCGCAGCCAGGTGCTGGTGGGCGCCGCCTACCGCCACGATCCAACAGCCGTGATCGCCCTGCTGGAGGCCACGGCCCGCACGGTGCCGCGGGTGCTGGCGGAGCCGGCCCCGAAGGCGCTGGTGCTCGGCTACGGCGATTCGGCGATCAACTACGCGCTGCGTTTCTGGATCACCAATCCACTCACCAACGCCGGCATCAGCAGCGAGGTGAACCAGGCGATCTGGCACGCCTTCCGCGAGCAGGGCATCGAGATTCCCTTTCCGCAGCAGGTGCAATACCAGCTGCCCGGGCCGCCTTGACCCGAAAGCCAGCACGCCAGCCGGGTCGAAATCAAGATTTGTTGAAGCCTTCGATGCAACGATGCGAGCTGGTTACGTTGCCGAAAGCCAGGTCATGGCCATCCCAGCCTGACAGTGATTGGCCCTGAGCGACGCCATGTCATCCCCAACCTTTGTCACAGCCAGGATCGATACCGTCTTCAAGACGGATGTAGCCAGCGCCCAGGACCTGCCCCCGGGCTCAAAGGCGCAGATGAAGGCCGGGACGCGATTAGCGGTGAACAAGGTGGCACCGGATCGCTTTCAACACGTCAGGCTGGAGCTGGCCGAACCGCTGCTGGCGGATGACGGCCTCACCACGCTGACCAGCGTCTGCGCCTATCAGCCCCACCTGGAGGTGGAAGGGGGCAATCCGGTGATCCGTCTGTCAGTTCCTTACTACAGCCAGACGAACAACGACTGGCATCCGGGCTTCGGCGATGGCTACCGGCAATGCAATCTCACCAGCTGCACGATGCTGGCCGATTTCCTGCTGGAGGGTGAACTCACCCGCAAGGCCAAGGCGGAGGGGTTACGCGAACCCGAATCCTTCTATCAGCAGGTGCTGGCCAAATACGGCGACACCACGGATCACAACTGCCAGACCCAGGCCCTGCACGAGCTCGGCATTGAGTCGTACTACACCCAGCAGAAACTCTCAGCCGAGGATCTGCTGCTCTCGCTCGGCAAGGGCATTCCGGTCGTCCTGGGCGTGAAGTACAAGACAGGCGGCCACATCGTGCTGCTGGTGGGCCACGACCCTGAACATCGCCTCTGGCTCGTGCACGATCCCTACGGCACCCGGCACGGCGCCAGCGACAGCTACGACGTCGGCATCGGCGGCGCCTTCGACGCCTACAGCTACAGCAGCTTCGATCGGATCTTCTGGGACCGCGGCATCGGCACCGGCGACGGCCGGATCGTGACCAGCGTGCGCGGCAAGCCGACGGGACTGCCCACAGGACTGTGAGATCAGTCGCACCCATCAGCCCGATCTGACCACACTCACCTCCCCCTCACCATGGCCGAGATCTCTACGCAGAAGTTTCTCGATTTCGTCAGCTACTTCGACAAGAACAACCCCAATCACATCGAGGCCTTCAAGAAGTTGGCCTCCGAGATCGACTCCAATCTTCTGAATGACGATGCAGACTGGGTGAAGCTGTACCGCACGCCGCCGCCGCAACCGAAAGCCAGCGTGGGCGAGGGCGGCTCTGTCCTAATCAACAAGCAACAGCTGGCCAGCATCTGGATCTGCTCACCCTCACTGATCCAGGATGTGGAGGTGAGCGAACTCAATGCGTGCCTGAACCGGTTCGCGATCAACACCCCCTCCAGGCTGCGCCACTTTCTCAGCCAGACAGCCCATGAATCCGGCGGCGGGCGCTACAAGAAGGAGCTGGCCTCCGGCTGGGATTACGAGGGCCGCAGCGACCTTGGCAACAATCAATCCGGCGATGGCCCGCGCTTCAAGGGTGCGGGCTACATCCAACTGACGGGCCGATACAACTACCAGGCCTTCGCCGAGTTCATCAAGGATCCCGCCGTGATGCAGGGCGTCGACTACGTGGCGGAGAAGTACCCCTTCAGCTCCGCCGGTTTCTGGTGGCAGAACAACCGCATGAATCAGCTCTGCGATCAGAATCCCAGCGTGCGCGAGGTCACGCTGAGGGTCAATGGCGGCACCAACGGCCTCGACGACCGGGAGATGTACTACGAGCGCTGCCTGAAGGCGATCCCCTGATCAGCGCGCCAGCCGCCGCAGATAACCCTCACGGCTACCGGCGTTGATCCAGCCCGTGGCGATCGTCTTGCTGGCGGTGTGGTTCACCCGGCCCCGGTGAATGTGGGAGGGCCCGGCCGGAAAGATCACGAGCTTGCCGCGCTCGGCAGGCTCGTGGTGCTCCTGCCAGTGAAACTCGGTGCCGGCCTCCTCAACGCTGTTGCAGTAGAGGATCCACGCCAGCACGCGATGCACCGGCTCGGTGGCCTCGTCGCTGATCGTCCAATCGCAGTGCCAGCGCTTGAAGCCCTCGCCGGGGGCATAGCGCTGCAGGTTGAAGATCGGGTTCACGAACAGCTGCTGCTCCGGGCAGCAGTCGCGGAACAGGGGGCGCTCCTGCAGATAGCGCTCCAGCCCGGCGCTCACGCCGCGCAGGATCACCTCGGCCAGGGCGAAGGCCTCCGGATCGGAGCGGTCGATCGCCACCAGGCTGATGTCGGTGGAGATCTTGGCGGGTTCCCTGGCAGCGGAGTCCGCCTGCGGGCCCGCGGCCCCCTCCGGCCCAAAGGCGACGCCGGGGCGCTGCAGATCGACGCGGCGATCGAAGAAGGCCATCACGCCATCGGCCAGGGCCTCGAAGCCGCCGTTGCGGTAGCGGGCGATCAGCTGCATGGGGCCGCCTCCAGCCAGGGGATCGCCACCAGGGCATCGAGGCACTGCCAGCGGCTGCGGTCGGCCACGACGCGGCCGCTCAGGCCGACCCGCTCCAGGGCGGTGGCCACCGGCTCCAGGGCGAGCGCGCCGCCGGCCGGCCCGATCGGCAGCACCAGCACCTGCTGCTCGGCCGGATCGGCCATCACCTGCAGATCCAGATCGAGCAGCTCACGCTCGAAGAACAGCCGCCGCATCCGGCCGGTCTGGTGGGCACCGAGGGCGGCGGCGAAGGCGCGCAGGCCGGCTTCATCGCCGCTGCAGCCGCAGTTGAGGGCCAGCCAGATCAGCAGCTTCGCCCAGCTCTCGGCGCTCCAGAGCGGCTCGAAGCTGCTGCGATTAGCGCGCACCAGCTCGGCCAGGGCGAAGTCCACCAGCGTGGCCTGCAGGGCGGTGGGGTCAGGAGATGTGGTCGTCATGGTCTCCATCCTCCCCATCGGTCGGCAGACTGCACGCAGCTGCGCCCGCACCCGCGATGGCCCTGGACTTCAACGATCCCGATCTGGAGTTCGCCGACCTGGTCTACGCCTATCAGACCTGGGTGATGGCCGTGATCAACGACGAGAAGCTCGGCGGCGAGCAGCTGCTCACCGACGACATCGCCGAGGACGCCCTCAACGCGATGCGCTTCCTGCCCGGCGAGGTGACCGCCGCGATCGAAACCAGCCTGGCCCGCGTCTACGACGTGGATGCCGATGAGCTGGCCTCGCTGCTGTTCCCGGAGGACTGACCCACCAGCCCCGTTGAGCACACCGGACGACAGCTACGTCCTCGGCACCCACGCTGAGGAGCTGGAGCGCCTGCGCTTCCAGCACGATCTGTGGCGACCCGTCGCGCAGGCGGCCTGGCGCCGCGCCGGCCTCGCCGCCGGTGAGCGGGTGCTCGATCTGGGCGCCGGTCCGGGCTTCGCGGCCCTGGATCTGGCCCGGCAGGTCGGGCCGCAGGGGCGCGTGCTCGGCCTGGAGCGCAGTGGTGAGTATGTGGCGGCGGGCCGGGAACTGGCGCGCCGGGCCGGGCTGCACCAGCTGGAGCTGCGCCGGCACGACCTGCTGCGCGATCCCCTGCCGGACGGCCCCGCCGATCGCCCCGGTACGGGCTTCGATCTGATCTGGATGCGCTGGGTGGCGATGTTCCTGCCGGATCTGGAGCCGCTGCTGGCGGCCCTGCCGGCGGCACTGGCTCCGGCGGGCCGGCTGGTGCTGCACGAATACGTGCACTGGGACACGTTCGGCCTGCACCCCCACGGCGCGGCGATCCGCCGCTTCGGCCAGGCGGTGCAGGAGGGTTTCGTGGCAGCGGGCGGCGATCCGGACGTGAACCGGCGCCTGCCCTCGCGGCTGGCGGCGGCCGGTTGCCGGATCGAGGCGCTCACCCCCCTGCCGGTGCTGGGCGGCCAGGGGTCGATGGCGGCCCACTGGATGGAGCGGTTCGTGAGCGTCTACAGCCCGCAGCTGATCAACCAGGGCCTGTGGAGCACGGCGGAGCAGACCGAGGCCGAGGCGGAGATTGCAGCCGCCGCCAGGGATCCCGGCAGCTTCTGGGTGGGCCCCACGGTGCTGGAACTGCGCGCACGCCGCAACGACTGAGGGTTGGGGCACAGGCAGGCTTGGGGCACAGGGATGCGGCAGATCCCAGCCATTTCGCGATCAGCGGACGCGTCGCGATTGATCGAGCCTAGGACTTCAGAGTCCAGCTCAATCACAACATGAGAATCCTGCCCATTGCGATCGCCCTTGCCCTGGCGACACCAGCGCCACTTTTGGCCGCAGGCTCCACCGAAATTGAAGCCAAGGGAACAGCCGCGACCTTCTGCAATATCAGCAGCGACGGCGGGCCGATCAACATGTCTCTCTCGGCGACGGGCGACAAACTCAGTGGCGAAGGCAGCTACAGCCTGGTGGCCAATGGCAACACCAAGGTGACACTGAGCGCGGTCAGCCAGACCTCCCCCAGCGGCGCTGGCGCCTCCACGCCCAGCATCGTGCTGTCGGACCTGGTGAGCAACAGCTCCACCAGCGCAACGGCCGCCAGCAACAACTCCGGCAGCGCGATTCGCAAACAGGGAGCGATCAGCACCTCCATCACCGAGAACAACAGCGCCAATCTGCTCACCGCAGGCGATTACGCGCTGAAAGCAACGGCAACCTGCGCATCGCTTTGATCAATGCTGCGACGCCTGTTGCTCCTCAGCCTGCTGCTGCCTGGGCAAGCGCTTGCCCAGACAGCCTTTCTCGATCAACGCGAGTTCAGCGCCCGAAACGGAATCGTCCGCGTCAAACTGATGGTTTCACACACACGCCAACAGGCCGCCGAACTGAGCGTTCGCCTCAAGGGACCCGGCAAGAATGCCGAAACGCCAGGGGATGTGATCAGCGAAGGCGTGACCATCACACCCCGTCAATTCAAGATACCGCCGAATAAGACTCGCCGGCTGATGATCACGTTCCGCAGCAGCGTTGCCACTCGCACGCCATACTTTGCATGCGTCATTTATCAGCCACCCGTCGAACGAGCCGACCGCGGCAACGGCGCCGGTGGCTCCATGCTGCTGGCCACGGAATCCTGCTCACGCTTCTGGGTCAATCCGTAAGGGCAAACGACCGCCTGGAGCTGGAGAGCTTCGATGTGTACCCACCCCAACCGAAGATTGAGCTGGATCTCGACGATGGCAGTCGCTGCGCGATCACCGATCGCGCTCCACCAACCCTGATCGTCTATGGACGCCAGCTCAACAGCCTGGATCTGGGCAGCCAGCCGCTGACCTCCAAAAACGACCTGGGCGGCGGCATCGCCCTGATGATTCCCCTGGGAGGCACCGGCTTCAAGCAGACCTGCAGCCGGCTGCTCAGGCTGCAGGAAGCAAGAGCCCGGATCGCGCTGGCCACGCAGCTGCTGGAGGCGGGCCAGATCAGCGAAGCGGAGATGAAGGCGATCGTGGGCGACCTGCGCCGCGACCTGGGGCTCTGACGCCCCGGTGCGGAGCTAGCCGCCCTGGCCGTAGGCCACCTGGCAGACGGCATTGAGCAGCTGGGCCTGATCGGCGGTGCCGGGCACCTGACCATTGAGCAGTCCCTGCTGACAGTTGGCCGCCCCCATCAGGCTGCTGCCGTCGACGTTGTAGTTGAAGCTGGCGCCATAGCTGCCCACCGCCTCCACCGAGCCGTAGTTGAGTTCATAGCTGGTGGCGGGCACCACGATCACCGAGGAGCCGTTGTTGGCGGAGGCATCCACCAGATCCGTGATCGCGGCGCCGGTGGCCAGGCCGGCGATCCCCCAGGCGGCGGCACTGGCTCCCCACCAACCCCAGCCGCCCCAACCGCCATACCAACCAACGCCCCAGGGCCGGTTGGCCCAATAACCGCCATTGCGCCAGTTGCTGTTCCAACCGTTGCCATCACGGTTATAGAAATTGGTGTTGACATTCACCTGACGATTGAAGGTGTCGTTGTCAAAGCTGGCGCCGCCCCAGGCCGGACGGACACCATCGCCGTAGAGCGGATGCACACCCTGATAGCCGCGCTGCCAGTCGTCGCCCTGAAACCGCACGGCGCCACCACCCCAGGTGGCCCCGGCGCGGCCGGCACCACCCCAGCCGACCACGGCCACACCACGGGCCTGAGCAGCGCCGCTGGCGGTGCTGAGCAACAGCGCAAGGCTGCACAGGGCAGGCAGCGGGCGGATGCGGGCCATGGCCGGACGAGAGGGGGACTGCCTACCCCATAGCGACGCCCGGGCCGCAGCGCCATGACGAGAGATCAAGCGGCGCTCCCGGTCAGGCGCAGCGGCTCTAAGACCGGGGATGCGAATGGATTCAGAAGCGATGAACCGGGCTACCGGAGCGGCGGTCGTCGTCTGGCTGGTGCTGGCGGGGCTGCCCCAGGGCACCAGCGCTGCACCCACGTCCGCAGCGCCACTGCTGGCCCAGACCGACCAACGGCGCAGCGATCAGGTGGTGGGGTACTGGCGCTCCTCCACGGGCGCCGAGGTGACCCTGGCCTACACCGGTCGACCGCAGACGCTGATGATCCAGGTGTTCCCGCAGCCCGGCCGGGCACAGCCCAGGCTGGAGTTCACGGCTACCTGGCTCGACGATCGCCGCTTCGCCTATCGGGATGCCAGCGGCTCCCGGCTGATCGGTGAGGTGCAGCCAGGCGCGCGCCGGATCAGCGTGCGGGGCGCCAATGGCTGGTCGGCGATCTGGGAGAGAAGCCGCTGAGGTCAGGTCCTAGGGCAGACGGGAGCAGGCCCGGTCAGCCGCCATGGTCCGGGCCGCCACGCGGATCCCGTTCCTGTTCCAATGGGTGTCGTCCGGCCAGTACAGCAGCCCAGAGTCACCGGCCCTGTCGGCAGCCCTGAGAGCTGGCGTCAGAGCCAGGGTCTGAATCCCGCGTTGCCTGAGCCGCTGAAAATCTCCCCACAGCAGCGGGTGCCGCTGGAATCAGTGCTCGCCAAAGCTGGCGCTGCCGGGGAACCGCCACTGGATCCAGCGCTGCGGGACTACATCCTGCTGATCACGATCCTGGTGGCCTTCTTGGAGGCCGCGGCCCAGCGGTTGTCACCGCAGCCGCCAGCGGTAGTGATGGGGTTTGGGGAGATTCAGTCTCCTTGCCCTGGGGGCGATGTGCAGCCCCTCACCGCTGCCGCGAACAATCAGCGGCTCTTGGATTAGAGCCATCCTATGGGGAATGCTCTGCATGCATTCGTCTCAGTGGTCTGTCCTGAAGCCGATCCTGGGCTGACATCAGGGACGTCAGGGCGGGTGGACAATGAACGTCCAGACTCCTGCCGGGGATCTCCCCGATCCCGGAGGTCCTGATGAGTAAGAACAACCCCAACCAGCCACAGGCTCACAGCCAGCGCTACAGCGACGCCCTCGCCTGGGTGGCCGAGCTGCATCAGCGCCAGCGGCGCAAGGGAAAGGAGGTTCCCTACATCTCCCACCTGATCGCTGTGAGCGCCTTGGTGTGGGAAGACTGTGGCCAGACCGATCAGATCAATCAGGAGCAGCGGGAGGAGCTGGCGATCGCGGCCCTGCTGCATGACGCCATCGAGGATGCAGGCGTCACCAGAGAGCAGATCGCCCGGCGATTCGGGGAGCGAGTGGCCCGCATCGTGGCCGACTGCACCGACACCAACGGTGCCGTAGTGGCTGGTGGCAAGAAGGAGCCCTGGCTGGTGCGCAAGACCCGCTACATCGAGCATGTGCAGACCGCCCAGCTGGACTCGTTGCTGGTGAGCGCGGCCGACAAGGCCCACAACGCACGCGACATGGTGCTCGACGCCCGCCGCGACCCCCGCATGTGGACCAAGTTCAACGCGGGCCTGGAGGGCTCTGCCTGGTATCTGCACCGCCTGCACCAGACCTTCCGCCAGCGTCTGGAGGACAGCCGTTCGGTGGAGCTGCTCGGTGAATCGGTGAGGGAGATCCTGACCAGCGAGGCCTACCTGGCAGAGGTGCCCGTGGGCACCGATCCCGAGGTCCATGCCGCTGGCTATCCCCAGCGCCAGGAACAGGTCATTGGCCATCCGACGGCGTGAGCCAGCGGTTCAAGGCGCTTGATGGCCGCGGCCCTCAGCAGGGCAGTACCCGAGAGAGCACCGCTGTCCAGCGGTGCGCCTCCTAGCGGTCTGTGTTGATGATCAGCACTACGGTCCCGCAGGTGGGTTCGGCATCGTCCAGCTCGTCGGCGATCTCATGGGCCACCAGGCTCATCCTCAGAAGATCGCGCTTGCGCTCCAGGATCGCCAGCAGGTGGATCAACGTGGTTGTCATCACGCAGCCGGCGGAAGGGGCCGTCGAGCCGGGCGGCCAGGATCCGGTCCCTGGCGGCGTCACTCATGGCTAGGGATGAATCTTTGCTCCCCGAGTGACAACTGAGTTCTGCCAAGGGTTTTGGGCTATGCCCGCTGCCGGTTTCGAACCAGCGACATCCTGCTTGTAAGGCAGGCGCTCTACCACTGAGCTAAGCGGGCGGTGCGCCCATTCTGCCGGATGCGGGAGCCGCCACACTCAGGCCAGTCGCCACCGCCCGATGGCCTCCGGCCGCGACCACGACCGCGCCACCTGGCTGCTGGCCCTGCCGTTCGGGCTGCTGTGGTGGCCGTGGCTGGGGCCCGCCGGCTGCGGCGGCGCCGCCCTGGCGTTCCTGGCGGGCGGCCTGTGGCTCTCCCCCGACCTCGACACCCACTCCAACCCCACCAAGCGCTGGGGGCCGCTGCGGCTGCTGTGGTGGCCCTACCGGCGCTGCCTGCGGCACCGCTCGCTGATCTCGCACAGTCCGCTGCTGGGCAGCGCCGGGCGGCTGCTCTACCTGGCGGTGCTGCTGCTCGCCCTCTGCCAGCTGGCCCAACCGCTCGGCACCCCCAGCCCGCAGCAGCTGCTGCAGCACGGTCAGGCGCTCTGGCAGCGGCAACCGTCCCTGCTGCTGGCGCTGCTCAGCGGCGTGGAGGCCAGCGCCTGGCTGCACCTGATCCAGGACGGCGATCCGATGCCGCGCTGGCCCTGGCGCCGGCGGCGCCGGAAAAAAGGACGCACACTGGGGCGAAAACGGCGATGAACCTGCTCGATTTCGAAGGCGACTACGGCCGCACCTACGACACGCACATCGAGGGCCTGATCCCGGCCTACAGCGCCCTGTTCGAGATCGCCGCAGCCACCGCCACCGCCCTGCAGGCCAGGGCGCAGCGGGTGCTGGTGGTGGGCCCGGGCAGCGGCACCGAACTGCCGGGCCTGCTGGCGGCCATGCCCGAGGCCGCCTTCACCCTGGTGGAGCCGAGCCCGCAGATGCGCGGCCAGTGCCAGGCCCTGATCGATCGGATCGGTGCCGGAGCGCGGGTGCAGTGGGCGGAGCTGGAGCAGCTGGAGGAGGGAGGCTTCGAGGCGGTGATCAGCCACAACGTGATGCACGTGCTGACGCCGGAGGCGCAGGCGCCGCTGCTGGAGCAGATGGTGCGGCGGGTCGGGCCGGGCGGCATCCTGCTGCTGAGCAGCTACAGCGAAACCCCGGCGCTGCCCCTGCCCCTGGCGATGGAGATCGCCACGGCCCGCTTCCGGGCGCTCGGCATGAACGAGCCCACCGTTCAGGCCGTGATGGCCTCCCGCAACAGCAAGGTGTTCTCCCTTGATCACGCCCTGCTGGAGCGCACGCTGCACCAGGTCGGCCTCGAGCCCCCCACCCAGCTGCTGCAGGCCCTGTACACCCATCTCTGGCTGAGCCGGCGCCCGCCCCTGCAGTGCGAGGGTGGCGCCGACGCCTGAAGCCGGTCCATGGCAGCCGATTCCGCCACCACCGCAGCCCTCGGTGAACTGATCGCCGTGGTGGCGCGGCTGCGCGATCCCGAGGGCGGCTGCCCCTGGGATCTGGAGCAGACCCACGCCTCCCTGGTGCCCTACGTGCTGGAGGAGGCCCATGAGGTGGCCGATGCGATCCGCCACGGCGACGACCGCCACCTGGCCGAGGAGCTGGGCGACCTGCTGCTGCAGGTGGTGCTGCACGCCCGGATCGCGGCGGAGGACGGCCGCTTTGACCTGGAGAGCATCGCCCGCTGCATCAGCGCCAAGCTGATCCGCCGCCACCCACATGTGTTCGCCGATGCCGAGGCGGCCGATAGCGCGGCGGTGAAGGTCCACTGGGAGGCGATCAAGCAGGCGGAGCAGGAGGAGGCGCGCGGCGCGGCGGCGACACCGTCCGCCAGCCCCCTCAGCGATCGCCTCGCCGGCAAGGTGCGCGGCCAGCCCGCCCTGGCCGGCGCCATGACCATCTCCCGCAAGGCCGCCGCGGCCGGCTTCGAGTGGGACGCCATGGCCGGCGTGTGGGAGAAGGTGCACGAGGAGCTCGACGAGCTCAAGGAGGCCGTTGCCGAAGCCCAGGCCAGCGGCGACACGGCCCACGCCCAGGAGGAGCTGGGCGATCTGCTGTTCACCCTGGTGAACGTGGCCCGCTGGTGCGGCATCGATCCGGAAGCGGGCCTGGCCGGCACCAACCACCGCTTCCTCGATCGCTTCTCCCGGGTGGAAGCCGCCCTCGGCGGCGACCTGCAGGGCCGCAGCATCCGCGAGCTGGAAGGCCTCTGGCGCCAGGCCAAGGCGGCGATCCGGGCGGAGGGATACCAGCAGTCGCCACCCGAACAGACGCGAGAGCCAAGTAAAAGTTGACTACATCATGCTGATTGATGCTGAAAAGTTGAGAAGCTTTGAAGCATGCAAAACGGGTAAAACCAGAACCCCATGCCGTCTGATCGTGCAATCTCAGCGCACGGACTTGCGCGTTCGATGGTCGGGGTTGCCTGCAGCCTTGGTGGCGTTGCCGGGCTGATCACGAGCCTGGCTTCTCAACCGGTCTGGGCCATGCCCAGGCCACCTGCCGTGCAGCCGTCGGTGGGTCTGCAGTTTCAGAGCCAGGGTGGCGGCACGCCAAACACCTTCAGCGGATACCTGTTCACGCCACTGAGCCAGGGCAAACGCGGGGACATCGCGTATCTCGATGTCAGCGCCAACCTCAACCTGGGTGGAGCCCTGAGCCAACAGAGCAACGTCAATGCCGGCGCCAGCACCCGCTTGGGCTATCGCTGGCTCAGCAGCGATCAGCGCTGGCTGTACGGCTTCAATGCCGGCATCGACACCCGACAGGCCTACAGCCAATACGCCCTCCAGGCCGGCGTGGGAGGCGAAGCCCTCAACCGCCATATCGAGCTACGAGCCAACGGCTACATCCCTTTTTCCAACCAAGCAGAAAAGTACGCAACGGGCTGGACCAACGCCTTCCTGATCAACAACCAATTGATTCTCGACGGCTGGAACCGCTATGTGGTGTCCCTTGGCGGTATCAATCTGGAAGCCGGCCTGCCCCTGCACCGTTGGGGCAAGAACAGCCTTTGGCTCTATGGCTCCTATTATCACCTGGGAGGCCAATACATCAGCGGCAGCTCTGGCATTCGCGGCCGTGCCGAAGTGCGGGGAGGCAGCCAGCTGGCGATTGGAGCAACGTTGTCCTACGACAATATTTTTCAGCTGCAGGCCACCGGCTACCTGCGCTACGGCGCCAAGCCGCTCAGCGGCAACGCCAGCGACGCGATCAGCGAAGCGGAGAACAATTTTCTGGCCCTTAGAGGCCTGCCTGTGCAACGGGAAAGCGACATCCGCATGGTCAGCGCGCTGCAAAGCCTGCCGGGAAGCATCGCCACCAACCCGGCCAACGGCAGCATCTGGGTTGTGCGCTGCACAGGAGCAACAGCCAGCACCTACACCGTGACCTGCGACTATCCGACACTGGATGCCCTGTTGGCAGCACGTGGAGCCGGCGATGTGCTGCTGGTGGGCGGCGGCGCAGCCTCCAGCTTTGCCGGTCAGCCTATTGATGCCAATGGCAGGCCCACCCTACAGCTGGCTCCAGGAACCCAATTAAGCGGTGCTGGCAGCGCGCCAACCCTGGCAACACAATTTGGCCCCGCCAACCTGACGCGAATTTTTGGCACCACGATCGGCGCGCCACCCTCATTTAACACGGGCGTGATCAGCATCGGCAGCGACACGCGAATCAGCGGCCTCAACTTTATCAATACGTCCATCACCAACTACAGCACAAGCAATGTGATTATTGCAGACAACACGTTTACCGGCAGCTACACCGATAACCCTACAGACCTGGCGACCGCACAGGCCTATGGGGCAATCAACGTTTCAGTCAATGCACTTCCCGCCATTCAGTTTGACGGCGTCAGCAACCTGACAATCGCCAACAACAGCTTTAACTATCCACAAGTTCAAGCTTATGCCTCTCAAAATGGCATCCGCCCAAATGGCGATCCCGTACCGGTTTGCAACCAAAACAGTTACGACCAGAGGACAGGCGCCTTCATACCTGGAGGCAACACTAGCGGACTATGCCTCAGCGGCAATGCGATTCGCCTGAACAACAGCAGCAATGTTTTCATCTTCAACAACACGGCAACCGGCTCGCTAGACGAGGCCTTTCGCATCAACAATACGTCCGGGAACCTACTAATCAGTGGCAACACGATTTCCGAAATGAGAATGGGCCCCGACGGCAACGTAGGATCAGCTATTATCATTAGTCAAAATCAAGGCTCGTCAAATGTTGTTATTAAAGACAATTATATCTTCAACAACTCCCAGGGCGTTTACCCCATTGTCAACCCACTATCTGCAGACGGAAAACAAACTGTCGCCGTCGCAAATCAACCCGGCAGCAGCTTGAGCAAAAACGTAATAGATCCGATTGAAATCGGACTTTGCCGAGGAACAACAAGCTACCCAAGGGCTTTTGACCTCTACGCAAGCCCTGACTTTTCAGGAAATTGCTCGTCGCCAACATCGATGAACTTGACAATATCGAACAATACGATCAGGCTCCCGAGGATCGAGGGCATCGTCGACCAGGATGGTGACGGAATAGATCTGAATATTGGAGCCAACGGCATCCTGAATGCCAATGTAGTCGGCAATGATATCCTTACGCTTGGGCTTCCAAGAAGCAAGGACCTGGGCGACAACGGCTTGACCTTTGACATCCGGGGCAACTCGCAGGTCAACCTTCTCATAGAGGGCAACATCATTAGAACTTCGGACGATGCAGCCATTGGCTTCAGCCTACAAAATACGAATCTGACAGATCAACCAGGAGAAGCGCAGATCAGGATTACCGGCAATGCATTCGGAGGCCAAGACGAAATCAACCGAAGCCTTGAGATTGACCTGGTCAACAATATAGGGTTTCCAGTCTCGCAATTTTACATAACCAACACTGACCCGGAAATTGAATTAAGCATAAAGCGTCAAAATTTCAACTCGGGCAACTACCCCGATCTTTATTACAACAGCAGCACCCCTTGGCAGCCCTAGTCGCCGGCTGTCAAATAATTTGGCTGGATCTGACTCCCACTCAAACGATCTAGGCTGAATTCGCGACTCGCAGCCAGCCACCCCCTTTTGCAGCACCGCTCTGCACAGAGGCACGGATCGGCATCACCAGCACTTCGAGCAACGGCGTCAGCAGTCCGTCCACAAGAGCGCCCGTCGAGCCATGCGATCGACCTCAGCCAGGGCCCCTTGCATCCGCTGCCTGCCTGGCGCAGCCGGCTCAGCGCCGAAGCAAGGGAGGCACTCCTCGACATCCTGCTGCTGGCCCGCAGCCGCGGCACCACGCTCAATCGACTGATCGACGAGATAGGGCTTCCTGAGAAAGCCCCGATCGCCTGCGCCGCAGTGGATCCGAGCGGTTTCTGCCGGTAAAATGTGCACAAATCGGCCTGTTTGGGCTGAATAGTCGCCCAGAGTTTTTCCACATGTATC